>ERZ772910.483-NODE-483-length-23237-cov-13.777543_pt1 | contig 23237 bp, 18 predicted proteins | sample MGYA00511357_ERZ772910 | MGnify/ENA primary metagenome ERZ772910 (study PRJEB29015, sample SAMEA2738096) | human oral metagenome | biome: human oral; feature: human-associated habitat; material: saliva | place: China | collected 2193 ... | reverse complement strand
CTGAACAAGACGCTAAAGAACGTCGCTTAAGCTATGTTCGCTTACAAAAAGGTTTTGAAGACGTAAAATAATCCGTTATTTAACGACTAAGAACTAATAAGAGGCACCCTTTCGAGGGTGCCTCTTTTGTATATAATATATTTATTATATTATGAGTATATTTGACTGTATCTTAAAATAATATGGCTATTTCTTGAATAGCTAGTTCCTGAATTACTAATGCTTTTACAATAGGTAATATAATAGGAATTTGGTATAATATTAAATAGTTGTGCATATACTACTAAGTATATTGTACTGATATATGATTTGATAACTTTTATAGTAAACATAGAGGTGCTTATGGTTAAGGATAATCAACAGATCGCAACAGACGATATGCAACAAACAATATATAAAGAGTTAGGCTATAAATCCTATCCATTTCCTTTTACTACACCTGCCTATTTGGAAGCATATGGTACACTTGTAGGTCTTAAGCCACCAATGGCTAAAACAGCACGTGTACTTGAATTAGGTGCTACGTATGGGGGAAATATTATTTCTCAAGCTATGCATAATCCAGAAGCGACATTTGTAGGTATTGAGCTTTCCCAAGATCAAGTAGAGAAGGGCAACAAAATTATTAGTGATGCCAAGTTAGATAATGTATCTCTATTGCAAGGGGATATTTTGAACTTTGATGAATCCTTAGGAAACTTTGATTACATTATTGCCCATGGTTTTTACTCTTGGATTAGCGATGAAATGAAGGATAAGTTGCTTGATATTATATCCCATCATTTGGCTGATAATGGCATTGCATATGTATCCTATAATACATATCCAGGTTGGCATACGATGGAAGAGGTTCGTCAACTTATGCTATTTGCTAATCGCAGTCATGATGAGTTGACTCATAAGGAAAAGGTATTACGCGGTAAAACTGTAGGTAGTCTAGTAGGTGCTCAAATTCTTAATTATGATAACCTTAAAGAGCGTAATAGTAAATTCTTAGGTGCCTTGCGTTCCGTTATGCAAAAGGATGATTATTATGTAGGTCATGACCATTTAGAACCTCATAATGATCCATGTTACTTCTATCAATTCAATGATCATTTAAAAGCTCACAATCTTAGCTATGTATGTGATGCAGATTTAACATTATCCATGGTTCGTACCTATGATGACAGCATCGCCGATAAACTTGAAAAATTGGCTCCTAATAGCCAAGCGGATCAAGAACAATATTTAGACTTTATGCTTGATACAACATTCCGCAAGTCTATCATTTGTAAAGAAAGTGCTGCAAAGGATATTAGCTATGATGTAGCTAATCCAGATAAGGTGAATACAGTACCTGTACGGTCTATTGTAAATAGTTTTGTATTCCAAATCCTCTTTGATGAAGAAGCATTAGAAATGTTTGAAAATGACCTTGTACGAGATACATTCAAAGCGCTTATTAAAGATGGTGGCACTTTCAATATGATTGAAGCTCTTGCCATTTTAAAAGCTGCTCATGATGCTGCTAATGCCTCTGAAGATGATTTAGAACCAGCTGTATGTAGTTTGTATAAAGCTATCGTTGAACATATGGTACGGGGGGGTATTCGCTTCTATAAAACATTCCCTGATAAACAGGAATATATGGAAGGCTTATCCTATGTACCAGCACGTTTTACAAATTTTGTGAAAGCTATTGCTGACGGTGGTAGTGAATATATTTATGGCGCAAACATGTTCAATGATGCCATTGGTGATATTTCCGAAGAGGATTTATTGTTTATGGAATTGTTGAATAAACCTAAAGCTAAATCTACATTGATCAAGAAGATAAAGGATTCTCTCTTTAGCGCTGACAAGGCCCAAACTGGTAAGCATCAAAATGCCATGGCGGAAGCCTTCTATAATGAATTAACTAAGCGTATGGAGCAATTAGGCTTTATTAGAAGTAAGAAAACTGATGGTCTTTCTTAATCTATCGCTAGAATTCTAAGAATATATTTTGAGGTTCATATAATCTTCAGAATAAACATAAAACCCATTATACTTATAACATTTATGTGTATTAAGTAGTAATGGGTTTTTATTTTATATAATTTAATTTAATCTTTTTTAATAATTATTACATTTAGTTATTTAATATTGCTGAATAAGTATAGTAAATCGATAAAATTAATGAGAAATAAATGAACCATATATGAAAAGTATGGTATACTATGTATGGGTATTTTTGTGAACATCATCCTGTGTGTTGTGGATGATATTATATATTGTATTAGTTACAATGTTGTTTTTATTGTATTATTTGTAAAAGGAGTCTTTTATGGCATCTAAGAAGGCCGTTCTAGTATATATACTAGAAATCCTGAAAAGTGAAACGGATGCTAATCATACTTTATCTCAAGAAGAGATTCGCAGTATATTAGCCGAGCGGTACGAGGTATCCGTCGATCGGAAGACCTTAGGCCGTCATTTAAATGATTTATATGAATCTGGTGATTTTGGTATTCAATGTGAAGAGTCTGCCGTAGGAGCAGATGGCACGATTCGCCGTACTGATTTCTATATGATTCATACCTTTGAAGATTCAGAATTGAGATTATTAATTGATGGTATTTTGGCTTCTCGCCATATTACCGCATCTCAACGTAAGGATTTAATTAGTCGTGTTGCTAAATTGGGGAGCTCTCATTTCAAGCCTCATGGTATTGATATTGAAAGTGCTACGGGTTACCTTCATAGAAGTCAGGACTTATTCCTTAACATTGATCTCATAGAAGAAGCAATACAAAAGGGGAGAAAAATTTCCTTGGCTTATTGCCAACCTGACGTGGATAAACGTTTACATATTAATCTTGGTCCAGATAACAAGGAGCGGAAGTATGTATTCAATCCATTCCAACTAGTTATGAATCGGGGACATTATTACCTAGTTGGGAATCACGAAAATTATGATGACATGTCTACATTGCGTGTCGATCGAATTGCACACATTACGGTGCTGAGCGAACGCAGAAAACCTTTACGGGAGATAAAGGGCTATAATCAGCAACGCACCTTTAATGTATCACAATATGTAAAAGAACATATTTACATGTTCGGCGGTGAATCCGTTACCGTAAGTTTTAAGGCAAAGCGGTCTATTGTAAACCAAATTTTAGATTGGTTTGATGGCAATGTGGAATTCACGAACGTCACATCTGATGATGTTGTATGCCGTGTACGTGTAAATCATGATGCCTTTAAGTATTGGGCACTTCAATATATGCAAAGTGTGAAAGTACTTTCACCAGCATCCTTGGTAGCAGAAGTTAAAGAAGCTATTAAGGAAGGCTTAGAACAATACTCATAATAAAAGAGCTAGTTGATCGTTGAATCAACTAGCTCTATTTTTATGTATGCTATTTTAAACGTCCGATTCCTAATTTATAGAACATGCATTTTTTCTGCTTCGCGATAGTCCTTAAGAACTGGTCGAGGAGGTAATTTACCCATGATACTCACTACATAGATAGCGATAGAAGAGAAGATGAAGCCTGGTACGATTTCGTAAAGGCCGAGGAATCCAAATTGTTTCCAAATGAGTACGGTTAAACCACCTACGACGATACCTGCGATACAGCCATGACGTGTCATACGTTTCCAGAATAAGGAGAACAAGATAGCTGGACCAAAGGCAGCACCAAAGCCTGCCCATGCATAGGCAACCATTGTTAAGATGTAGCTATCTGGATCCATTGCCATATAGATGGCTATTAATGCAACTAGTAGCACTACGATACGGCTTACTAGTACTAGCTCTTTATCGCTTGCTTTAGGATGAATGATATTCGCATAAAGGTCATTAGCAATAGCGGAAGCTGTTACTAACAATTGTGCAGATGCAGTACTCATGATAGCTGCTAATACGGCAGACCAGATGAGACCTGCTACAAACGGCGTAAAGAGACGTTCTGTCATGATGAGGAATACAGTTTCCGCATCAGTGCCTACTAATACATCAGGCAACATGTATACGTGACCGATGAGGCCTACAGCGATGGCTGCCATAAGGGATAAGATAACCCAAACCATGGCGATGTTTGTAGATTTTTTTAGCTCTTTCGCATCAGAGATAGCCATGAATCTTACGAGGATATGAGGTTGACCGAAGTAACCAAGACCCCAACCAAGAGAAGATATTAAGCCGATAGCCCATGTGAACCAGTCGGATGGATCACCAAATAGGCTAAGTCCTTGCGGAAACTCATGTTGAATGAGCTGGAATGTTTCAATAGGACCACCCATAAACATGGCAGCCGTAATTGGTACCGCTAAGATAGCAAAGAACATCAATGCCCCTTGAATACAGTCTGTCCAAGATACAGCGAGGAAGCCACCGAGGAATGTATAGAATACGACGATGCCTGCTGTAATAAAGAGGGAGACCGTGTAATCGAGACCAAAGATGGTATTGAACAATTTACCGCCTGCCACAAAGCCCGATGATGTATAAATCAAGAAGAAAATCAAGATAAATAGGGCTGAGATAACAGCTACCCAATGGGATTGATCATGGAAACGATTCTTTAAGTAATCTGGTAGTGTTAAGCTATCGTTAGCTACCTCTGTATGGTTACGCAAGCGTCTAGAAACAAATTTCCAGTTTGCCCAAGTGCCCAACGTAAGGCCTACGGCAATCCATACACCTGAAATCCCCGTAGTATATGCTAGGCCAGGCACACCCATGAGCATCCAACCACTCATATCTGATGCTTCCGCACTAAGTGCAGTAATCCATGGTCCTAATTGTCGGCCGCCGAGGATGTAATCGCCAATACTGTTTGATTTTCTGTAGTAATAGACCCCAATATACATCATGAGTCCTAGATATAAGGCAAAGGCGATAATAATCATTAAGTTGTCTTGTGTCATGCCTATATAAGACCTCCTTAGGTTAAATTTTCATTCTATAGTATTATAAATAATTCTTATTGTATCATATATTAGCACTTTAGAGTGTAAAAATTTGGTGAGATTTTATTAATTTTCATACGGATTTTAAGCATATACTTTCATCTTGGGTATTAGACGGTTAACCTATAAATTGTATATACTAAAAAGCCGAAAATACTCGAAATATGATAAAATAATATAATGGAAAAATAACATGTGAAAGGAGGTACCCATGGATCAACAGAGAACAACAAAACAAGACAATCTAAAACAACCAGTTGCGACAAAACAAGAAATCGTTAAACAACCAGTTGCGACAAAACAAGAAATCGTTAAACAACCAGTTGTGACAAAGCAACAAGCACTGCGGATGTTAGAAACTTACTTTGGGTATACCTCCTTTAGACCGGCTCAAGAGGCTCCGATTGCCTCCTTATTACGTAATGAAGATGTAATTGGCATCATGCCGACGGGGGCAGGCAAGTCCATTTGCTTTCAGATTCCGGCGCTCTGCAAGGCGGGCCTTACTATTGTGTTCTCTCCACTGATTTCTCTTATGAAAGACCAAGTAGATGGTCTGTTAGTGCAGAATATACCAGCGGCACTTATCAATAGTACGCTTACGCAAGCGGAGTTTAATAAGACCATGTACGAAGTGCGTAGCGGTAAGATTAAACTCTTATATATTGCACCAGAGCGACTAGGCTCTAATTTTTTCTGCAATGTGCTACGAGCGTTGCCTATAGCTCAAGTCATTGTGGATGAGGCTCATTGTATCTCGGAGTGGGGCCATGATTTTAGACCGTCCTATCGTCTCATCGGAGAGTGGCTCAATTCACTACCGAAGCGTCCTATCGTAGGGGCTTTCACGGCGACGGCTACGAAATATGTAGAAAATGATATAAAAAAATTATTAGGCCTAGATACGGCAAATGTGTATGTAACGGGCTTTGATCGGCCTAATTTATCTTTCTCTGTCATCCGCACACCAAAGCGCATGGACTATGTGGTTCACTATGTGCGCCAACATGCCAACGAAAATGGCATTATCTATTGTGCGACGCGCAAGGATGTGGATCGAGTGTATGGAAATCTCACCCGTGCAGGTATTAAGGTAGGCCACTATCATGGGGGTCTCAGCGACGAGGTGCGCCGTGAGATGCAAAATGCTTATGCAGATGATAAACTGCAGGTCATGGTGGCTACCAATGCCTTTGGTATGGGCATCGACAAGAGTAATGTGCGCTATGTGTTGCATTACCAAATGCCGCGCAACATGGAGTCTTACTATCAAGAAGCGGGGCGTGCAGGTCGCGATGGGGCTCCTGCGGAATGTATCTTGCTCTACAGTGGGCAGGATGTACAGGTTCATAAGTATTTGATTGAACAGTCCATCGAGACGCCTGAGCGACAAGAGGTAGAGCTTCGTAAATTACAGTCTATGATTGACTACTGTTTCTGCAGTAATTGCTTACGTAAATATATGCTTAACTATTTTGGTGAAAGCACCGTTTGGACTACTTGTGATAATTGTAGTTCTTGTAAAGGCTCCGGTGATAAGGTAAATGTAACAAAAGAGGCGAAGGCTATCTTCCGTGCTATTATGGGGACCGATGAGCGCTATGGTGCCTCTATGATTACCTCTATAGTACGTGGTGATCGAACTGACCGCATTATGCGGGCAGGCCATGATGCACTGCCTGTCTTTGGTTTGCTAAGTAATGTAGACGAGAAATCTATTAAAGGGCTCATCCAACAGTTTGTAGCTTCTGGGTACTTGCGTAGTTCTTCAGGTAAGTATCCTGTGCTATCCTTGACGGCTGGTGCGGAGGAGGTCCTTGCTGGGCATAAAGAGGTAGAGGAAATCAGACAACATGTATCAGTACCATCTCGAACTAGTCGGTCTACGTCTACTACATCACGAGGAAAAGCTAGTTCCGGGGCGGGTGGTTTATTTGAACATTTACGACAACATCGTAAGCGCTTAGCTGAAGAGGCAGGGCTTCGACCATATCTTATCTTCCCCGATACAGTACTTATTGACCTAGCCAATTTACGACCAACTACATTAGGTGAGTTTGGAAATGTAAAAGGTGTAGGGGAAGCAAAATTGAAAAAATATGGCCTCAGCTTTTTACAGGCCATTGCAGAATATAAGAGATAATAAATTTTACTGTATATATGGCAGTACGATGTATTTTTTAGTATGATAGTACTATATATTGTAAGATATATGGTTAGTATTATTCGACGTATTATATATAAGATTTAGGGGGACATATGAGTCTAGCAGATACACAATACCTCGGTATTATTGAAAATATTTTAGAACACGGCACGTATGGTCAAAATCGTACCGGTGTTGCAACTTATAAATTGCCACATCAAATTATGCAATTCGACTTGCAAGAGGAATTTCCAATTTTGACTACAAAATTTGTAGCTTTCAAAACGGCGGTAAAAGAATTGTTATGGATTTGGCAAATGCAATCTAACGATGTACGTAAATTACAAGAAATGAACGTGCGCGTATGGGATGAGTGGATGCGTGAAGATGGTACTATTGGTAAGGCTTATGGTTACCAAATTGCAAAGTACAAACAACTTGATAAGCTCATCAAGACTATCAAGGAAGATCCGGATAGCCGCCGTATGATTGTTACATTGTGGAATATTGAAGATTTAGATGATATGGCATTGCAACCATGTGCGTATGAAACATTATGGGACGTAGCTGATGGACACTTAAACTGCATGCTTATCCAACGTAGTGGCGATATGGGCCTTGGCGTTCCATTTAATACAGCTCAATATGCAGCATTACAATGCATGATTGCCCAAGTTACCGGTCTTAAACCTGGTAAATTTACTCATGTTATCAACAATGCTCATGTCTATGAAAACCATGTAGAAGCATTGCGCGAGCAATTAGCACGTCGCGATCAAGCATTACCAGCTCCAAAAATTATTGTGAACCCTGAGGTAAAAGACTTCTATGACTTCACACCAGAGGACGTTACATTAGACGGGTATGAACATCTAGGTAAATTGTCCATGACTGTTGCTGTATAGCATTATATTCATGACAATTGTTAAATAGCATAATATGTATGGCTGTTGCTATATAGTATTGTGTTCGTAGACATTGCTAAATAGCATAATTTATGACTGTTGCCATATAGCATTAAACGAAAGAGGCCAGTATGTTAGCATTAATCGTAGCCGTAGCACATAATCGTGTGATCGGTAAAGATAATACCTTGATTTGGCACTTGCCGAATGATTTGAAATTATTTAAAGAGAAAACGACAGGTCATGTCATCATTATGGGCCGTAAGACCTTTGAAAGTTTGCCGTTCTTGTTGCCAAATCGTGAGCACTGGGTGATTACCCGTGATAAGGGCTTTGATGCGCCAGAAGGAGTTAAGATTTTCCATAGTCCTGAGGCGGCTGCAGAAGCAGCGCGTGTTCTTGATGCGGCCTATGTTATCGGCGGTGCTCAAGTATACGAGGCTTTCTTGCCTTACGTGGATACGATGTACATTACAGAAGTAGACCACGAATTTGAAGGGGATGCATTTTTCCCAGAGTTCCCAGAGGAGGCTTTCACCATTGAATCCGTTGTAGACGGCGTGGTGGATGAGAAGAATACATATCCTCATCGTTTTGTAACCTATCGCAGAAAGGCATCTAAATGAGTGAAAGAATGTTTGCCATTATAGGCAGTGAATTAAATGTTAAGCCAAAGCAGGTGCAAGCTGCCGTAGAATTATTAGACGAAGGCAATACGGTGCCATTTATTGCGCGTTACCGTAAAGAAGTAACGGGCGAATTGCAAGATGAGCAATTGCGTACCATTGAAGAACGCATTAAATACTTGCGTAACTTGGAAACACGTCGCCAAGAAATCATTGCATCCATTACAGAGCAAGAAAAGATGACCGACGAGTTGATGAAGTCCTTAGAAGCAGCCACAAAGCTTCAAGAGTTAGAGGATTTGTATTTACCGTATCGTCCTAAGAAACGTACCCGTGCTATGATTGCCCGTGAACGAGGCTTAGAGCCATTGGCGGACATGATCCTTAACGATACAGTTACCTCTGGTGATCCCCTAGAGATTGCTAAAGAATTTGTAACGGAAGAGGTGCCAACTCCAGAGGACGCTATTCAAGGTGCATCCGATATCGTAGCGGAAATTGTTAGCGATAGTGCAGACTTCCGTGCGTATTTGCGTAAAAAGATGTGGAATGAAGGCTTTATTCAAGCTGAGTTGACTGGTGATGAAGAGGTACAACAACAGTTCTTGCAATACGCAGAATATGCTGAACCAGTTCGTCAAATGCCGTCTCACCGTATCTTGGCGGTTAATCGTGGTGAAAAATTAGGGGCTTTGAAATTAGCCCTTACCGTACCAGGTGATACGTATGTTGCGTACATGGTGCAACAGTTAGAGAAAAATCCAAAATCCATCTTCGCAGACTACAAAGCGGCTGCAGTAGCCGATGCGTACAAACGTCTAATTTTCCCTGCTCTAGAGCGTGATATCCGCAATGAGTTGACGGAAAATGCGGACGAACAAGCTATTAAGGTATTTGGGGTAAATCTTAAAAACCTATTGTTACAACCGCCTTTGGCAGGCCACGTTATCATGGGCCTTGACCCTGGTTACCGTACAGGTTGTAAGATGGCTATTATCGACCAACAAGGTAATGTGCTAGATTACGGTGCCTACTATTTAACGAATAGTGAAAAGCTTCGCAAAGAAGCGCAAAAGGTATTGGCTGATAAAATCCGTAAGTTTAAGGTTACTCTCTTATCTATTGGTAATGGTACTGCATCCTATGAAACAGAGCAGTTTGCTTCCACCATGATTGAAGAGGAAAAATTAGACTGCCACTACATCATCACCAATGAAGCAGGCGCATCTGTATACTCTGCTTCTAAATTGGCTATCGATGAATTACCAGATTTAGACGTAACCATACGCGGTGCCGTATCAATTGCACGGCGCGTACAAGATCCATTGGCTGAATCTGTTAAGATTGATCCTAAATCTATTGGCGTAGGTCAATACCAACATGACGTAAACCAAAAACAGTTGACCCATACTTTAGATCAAGTCGTTGAAACTGTAGTAAACCACGTTGGGGTAGAGCTTAATACGGCATCTCCTGCTATTTTGCAACATATTGCAGGCATCTCTAGTACGGTAGCTAAAAATATCGTTGCATACCGTCAAGAGAATGGCGTATTTAAAAGCCGTAAAGAATTGTTGAAAGTACCTCGCTTAGGTCCTGCGGCGTTCACGCAATGTGCCGGGTTCCTTCGCTTGCAACACGGTAAAAATCCACTAGATAATACATCTGTCCATCCTGAGTCCTATGAATTGGCGGAACGCATCATTGGTGAATTAGGTTTTACCTTAAAAGATTTGCAAGATAAAGCACAACTAGAAGCGTTACAAGTGAAATTACCGCTTGTTGATGCAGAAAAAATGGCTGCTAAACTTGATGCGGGTGTACCAACTGTACGAGATATCTTAGGGGCTTTGGCTAAACCAGGTCGTGACCCTCGTGAAGATTTGCCTGCACCACTTACTAGAAAACATGTAGTAAGCCTTGAAGATATTCAAGTTGGTACTGTTGTAAAAGGTACCGTTCACAACGTAGTTGATTTTGGTGCCTTCGTAGACTTTGGTCTCAAAACGAATGGTCTTTTGCATCGTAGTGAACTTTGTAACAGCCGACAACATCCATCTGATGTGCTTGCTGTAGGCGATATTATTGAAGCTCAAATTATTTCTGTTGATGTAAAACGCAATCGTATCGGTTTATCTGTCAAAGCATTACAACCAGAAAAGCCAAAGAATAACGATAATAACCGAAACAGAAATAACAACGGTCAACGTCGAAACAACGATCGTAACAATAACCGTAATAATGACCGTAATAATGGTGGTCGACAAAATAATAATCGCAATGGTGGGAACCGTAATAATGGGGACCGTCGTAACGGATAATCTTATATATTTTTAGCTTCAAGAATAGAATTTTACATTACATTACATAAATGATAGTCAATTGAGAATTATTTTTGACTAAAAGTCATCGCCCCCGAAATCGCACTCTCTATAGTTTTAGAGGGTGTGGTTTTTCTATATAACTTAAAACTATGTATAATAATGCGGAATGAATATATCAAAAATGACATACCTTATTGAAAAATTTAGATATAAAGCGTATGATGAAATTACAGAGGAGATCTTCCTCAATATATGTTCCTAAATAGGAGGTAATGCTATGAGCTTAAACCTTAAAGAAAGATATGGACTTTTAATTAATAATGAATGGGTAGCGGCATCTGATGGTGCTGAATTTAATGTATATAACCCTTCTAATGGCGAACAACTTGCTATCTGTGCAGAGGCTACAAAAGACGATGTTGATAAAGCGGTAGACGCTGCAACAGAAGCTTTTAAAACTTGGAAAAAAGTATCTCAAGTAGAGCGCGCTGATTACTTGTTAAAAATTGCTGACGCTATTGATGCTCATAAAGAGCACTTGGCACAAGTTGAAACATATGACAATGGTAAACCGATCCGTGAAACTTTAAATGTAGATATTCCGCTTGGTGCTGACCATTTCCGTTACTTCGCAGGTGTACTTCGTTCCGAAGAAGGCTCCGCACAAGTATTTGATGAAAATACATTGAACCTCATCCTTCGTGAACCGATTGGCGTTGTAGGTCAAGTAGTACCTTGGAACTTCCCGTTCCTAATGGCAGCTTGGAAATTGGCACCAGCACTTGCAGCAGGTTGTACAGTTGTTATCAAACCTTCTAGCCATACATCCCTTAGCCTTTTAGAATTAGGTGATATTTTGAAAGAAATCTTACCTCCAGGGGTTGTAAATATCGTAACAGGTAAAGGCTCTAAATCTGGTCAATATATCCTTGATCATCCTGGTTTCAGCAAACTTGCTTTCACAGGCTCCACTGAAGTAGGTCTTGATGTATATAAAGCAGCATCTGAACGCTTGATTCCTGCTACATTGGAATTAGGTGGTAAATCTGCGAATATTTTCTTTGAAGATGCAAACTGGAAACAAGCTCTTGATGGGGCAATGCTCGGTATCCTCTTCAACCAAGGTCAAGTATGCTGCGCAGGTTCTCGTATCTTCGTACAAGATACAATTTATGATAAATTTGTAGCTGAACTTTCCGCTTTATTTGATAAAGTAAAAGTTGGTTTACCTTGGGAAGAATCTACACAACTTGGTGCCTTGATTTATGAAGATCAAGTTAAGAAAGTACTTAGCTATGTAGATCTTGCTAAAGAAGAAGGCGCTCGCATTGCAGCTGGTGGTGTACGCGTTACTGACGGCGAACTTGGTAAAGGTTGCTTCATTAGACCTACACTTATCGTAGACGCTACAAACGATATGCGCGTAGCTCGTGAAGAAATCTTCGGCCCTGTAGCTGTTGTAATTAAATTCCACAGCGAAGAAGAAGTTATCGAACAAGCCAACGATAGCTTATACGGCCTTGGCGGCGGTGTATTCACTCAAAACCTTAACCGTGCCATCCGCGTAGCTCGTGCAATCGAAACAGGTCGTATGTGGGTTAACACTTATAACTCCATCCCAGCAGGCGCACCATTCGGTGGCTACAAACAATCTGGTATCGGCCGTGAAACTCACAAAGTTATCCTTGAACACTACACTCAAATGAAAAATATCATTATTAACTTGAGCGACAAACCATCTGGTTTCTACGATTTAGATTAATCATATATAAATTTCTCCAATAAACTATAACAAAGAGGCACCTCGAAGGAGGTGCCTTTTTTGTGCTTAACAATAGCTTATTATCTATGAAAGGATACGGTATGCTATAATTGTAGCCATATAAAATCGTATTGTTTAGAGAGGGCTATTATGAATTTTAAGAGAGTGTTTAATTCCATAAATGAGTTTTCTAATTTTGATAAAGATACTTTTGAAGCATTAGCCATTTGTGCAATTAAAAATAGGAAGGCGCTACAATTAGGGCCATTAGAAAATCAAACTCTAAGGCAATACTTAAGTAAATAGAGTAAATGCATAGTGAAGAATATTTGTACTAGATAAAAATAAGGAGTATCAAATTAATGAATCCTATTCCCATCAAAAAATTGTATAATCCCCAATATGATTTGTTATCTACTAGCGATAGAATGGAATTATTAAATAAGATTGGAAAAATATATAATTTAGAATTAATATGCTTTAAAGAATTTACTGCCTTTGGAAAATCCACATATACGGCGGTATATCGTTCACATGATGGTATAGAATTTGTATTTGTTCCTGGAGATACTGTTACGTTAGGGTTTGATTTTAAAAATAAACCATTTCAGGATATTTTTAATGATGAAAATTTAGCGGAGCTTGCCTATCCATTTGTCGAGGGATATGAAGAGGAAATCTTTAGTGAAGACGATGTTCAAACTAAGATTAGTGAAACACTAGAAGATGAAGAGGTACTATCCAACATAGAAACGTATTTTAAACATAATTTTACTCAAGAAGGTGAGTTTGCAATCCATCCATTATTGGTACAAAAAGAGTATAGTGAAACTTGTTGGATACCTATTTCAGATGAGACACTCAGACAAAATAAAGAGTGGCAACAGATGATAAAAAAAGCCGAGGAAAAAGGTGTTTCTGAAGTGATGGTGCACAACACTGTTTGTTTATATAAAACAGACGATAGCAATTGGTGTGGCAAACTTTATAAAGAAACAACATTTAAGAAACTTTTACAGGATATAAAAGATAATAGATATTCTTTGCCTACACAAAGAGAGTGGGAGTATTTAGCTGGCAAGGGGTGTAGAACTATCTTTCCATGGGGCAACAATATAGATTTCTCTATGAATTTAAAGCATATGGAATGGATGGATAATGATGGAGATTATACGTTAGAAAAAGAAAACTTTTTTGGCCTTGTTATAGGTGACGATCCGTATTGTAGAGAAATTGTATATGATAATGATGTGTTTTCCTATAAAGGTGGAGATGGTGGCCGCAATATATGTGGAGGATTAGGTGTTGTGTGGGGATATCTTCCTATTTCACCATATTTTCAAGATAGGGAAGTAGGAATGGGTGATTATATAAATGGTGAATATGATTTCTTTAGGAGGATTATAAGGATTGTTGATGATAGTGTGAAATGATGTTACATATAATATTTCTAGAATATCAAATGGCAATATCGTTTCATAAATAAAATAGGTGCCTCTTAGGAGGCACCTATTTTATCAATACTGAGATAAACGGAATATTCTTCTATACTCTTCCGGTGAATCAGAACCATCAGACGGTTTTATAATAACTCTAATAAATACCTTTTCTTTGAAATCTGGATAGGTGTTAGCATATTCTTTGCAGAATTGATTCATACGATTGTAAAAACTTTCTACATCTTGGTTTTGTATGGCTGAATAAGGGATTGGCATTTCAATATACAAGGTAGATGTATCATATGTGGCATAGGATAACTCCTCTGCTGTTAAATGGTTTTTCATTAATGGAAATACAGTTATCAACGGAATGTTGGTTATTAGTATTCGCTCAACTTGTGGTACAACTGGTGCCGAGGTGTGCATGACTTCTGATATTTCAATGGGCATTTGTGGATATTTGTCAAAGGTGACTTGCCATGTATGATTCCGTTGCGATTCTAGATAATAGGTCAGATTAGGATAGTTCTTATTTATATATTGTTGTACCTCATCCTCACTGTAATGGGAGAGAAGATGACAACCTGTTGTCATTATGAGGGAGAATATAATAAATGGTAATAATACAAATCGTTTAAGAGTAAGTGGTTTCATTGGTATTCCTTTTATAATGCTCTTAAAAGTTTAGTAACATCGTAAATGCTTAACAGGCATTGCTTAATTATTGGCGGTATTTTGAAGTACGTTCTTTTAATTATATTATACCTAAAACATACTTTTACTTATATAGTTGATTAATACCATACAAGTCTCCCAATAAACCATAACAAAGAGGCACCTCGAACGAGGTGCCTTTTTTGTGCATCAGTATCTTATAAGTGTAGAGCTGGCATATGTTATAATTAAGGACATCTAAGAGTGTATTGTAAAAGAGACTGGTAAAAAATGAAAAAACTTGAAATGTTAGGATATTTTTGGATTTTTATATCTATGTCGTTATCCATAGGGTTATATAAACTTGAGATTAGTAAACTCGTCATTGATGAAGAGTATGAATATATCAAAAGACATAGAGCTTTTGGTAATTTAACCAAGTATTTAACAATAATTGCAATTGTAAGTATTGTACTATTAAATTGTAAATTTTTAATTGATAAAGATTATTTATTTATTGCGAAATATGGTGTTGCTTGGAGCATTTTCGTGCTTTTGATAATGTGTACAGGTTTTTATCAAAAGCGAAATAGTTTATATTATAAACGTGGTCTTTTGGCTATTTTTTCTATATTAATTGGTATTGCAGGTTCAGGATATGCATTAAAGAGTATGTTCTTTAATTAGTAAATGTATATCTTAAAATGGTTATTAATTTAATAGCGCTCACTTTCGAAATATGATATACTATTCTAACGCGCATAATTCGTGCGCGATAGGAGGAAACACATTTAGATGTTAGAAAAATTTGAACAATTAATGATTAGCGAACCTGTTCTAAGAGCGTTAAACGATATGGGCTTTGAAGAGCCTACGCCAATTCAACAGGAAGCTATCCCAGTAGCCATGAGCGGTAAAGACATGATCGGTCAAGCTCAAACAGGTACTGGTAAGACAGCCGCATTTGGCTTGCCTGTATTGGAACGCGTAGACGGGAATGAGCGTCACGTTCAAGTAGTTATTTTATCCCCTACACGAGAATTAGCTATCCAAGTAGCTGAAGAGCTTAATAAAATGGCTCAATACACGAATATCACAGCACTACCTATTTACGGTGGTCAAGATATTAATCGTCAGTTCCGTGCCTTGAAAAAGAACCCACAAATCATCGTTGCCACTCCAGGCCGATTGATGGACCATATGGATCGTGGTTCTATCAACTTTGACCATGTGAAAGTTGTGGTATTGGACGAAGCCGACGAAATGTTAAATATGGGCTTTGTTGATGATATCAATAAAATCTTGGGTGCTATTCCAGAAGACCATCAAACATTGTTGTTCTCCGCAACTATGCCTAAAGCTATCCAACAATTAGCTGAAACATATTTGAAAGAGCCAACATTGATTCGTATGAAACCGACTCAAGTTACGATGGACTTAATTGAACAATATTATATCGAAGTGCAAGACCGTCAAAAATTCGATGTTCTTTGCCGCTTGTTCGATATCCAAACACCTGAACTTGCTATTATCTTCACACGTACAAAACGTCGTGTTGATGAAGTAACTGAAGGGCTTAAAAAACGTGGTTACATGGCGGAAGGCATTCATGGCGATTTGTCTCAACAAAAACGGGACAGCGTAATTCGTCAATTCCGCGAAGGTACCATCGATATTCTCGTGGCTACTGATGTGGCAGCTCGTGGTCTTGATATTTCCGGCGTATCTCACGTATATAACTATGATATGCCTCAAGATCCTGAAAGCTACACGCACCGCGTAGGTCGTACAGGCCGTGCCGGTAAAGCTGGTCAAGCTTTCACCTTTGTTATCCCTCGTGAAATGGAGCATTTACATGCTATCGAGCGTTTAACAAAACGTAAAATTGCACGCCGTCGTGCACCTTCCTTAGGTGAAGTTCTTGAAGGTCAACAACGTTTGGCAATTGAAAGCCTCGTTGAAATGACAGATAATTTAGAAGCATTAGCACCATTCAAAACAAGTGCAGAGGAATTGTTGAATGATACAGATTCCGTAACATTGTTGGCAGCGGCTCTTAAATTGTTAACAAAAGAACCAGATACGACTCCTGTAAATATTACAGAAGAAAAACCATTACGCGTACGCCGTCGTCGTGAAGGTGGCCGTAGTGATCGCCGCCGTCGTGATGGTGACCGTCGTAGAGATGGTGATCGCCGCCGTGACGGAGATCGTCGTCGCGATGACCGCCCTCGTCGCAGCCGTGATGATCGCAGAGGTGAACGTCGTGATGACCGCCGCAGAGATGATCGTAGATCTGATCGTCCACGTGGTGATAGAAAACCTCGTCATCAAGGTGAAGGTTTCAAACCTTACTTTAAAGACTAATAAAATGTGGATTGCTTACGAGCAATCCACATTTTTTATTACTTAATAGTTAATACTATCTATCTTGATAAGTGTTAAGGATTTTGATATAATAAATAATAATTATTTCTTGTAAATGGTCGATAATGGCCTATGCCTTATAGATTTCCAAGTGGAGAAAGGTAGATTATTATGGATATCGCACAAATTTTGCGTAGCCAAGGGTTTAAAGTAACCCCACAACGTATTGCGATTTATGATGCATTGCGTGGTCATCATGATCATCCTACAGCAGAAATGTTGTATCATACGTTGCGTCCTGAACATCCAAGCATGAGCTTGGCTACAGTGTACAAGACGATGGAGATTTTTGAAAAAATCGGTCTTGTAAAAATTTTAGAAGTTGGTGATGAGCGCGCTCATTACGATTGGGACACAGAAGCTCACTCTCATATCCGTTGCGTTCGTTGCAATAAGGTAGAAGATATGATGGGCATTGATTTGCAAGCTATTAAAACTATTGCGGATCAAGGTAGCGAGTACCAAATTACAGGTCAACATATTACCTTTGAAGGTGTATGCCCTGAGTGTGCAAAAAAAGAAAGCCATTAATAGATAACCCCTGTCGATGAAGGGCTCCTTCACGGTAGGGGTTTTATTAGTTATTTCTATGGGGCATCGTTTTAGTTAGTATTTAATTAGTAATTAGTAATTAGTAATTAGCAATTAGTATTTTGTATTTAGTAATTACTTAGTATTAATTACTATTTCATTAGTATTTATCAATAAGATTATTAGAATCATATAAAGGAGTATTATGTTTGTCATCGGAAGTCACTTATCAATTAGTAAAGGTTATTTAAATATGGGGAAGGAAGCTACTAAAATTGGGGGCAATACATTCCAATACTTCACGCGGAATCCTCGTGGTGGTAGTATGCGTGCCCTCGATGTAGAAGATATGAATAGCTTGAGTGCGTATATGAAAGAGCATAACTTTGGTACATTGTTAGCTCACGCGCCTTACACGTATAATCCATGTGCAGCAAAAGAAGATTTGCGCGCCTTTGCAAAACAAGCTATGGCAGAAGACTTAGAGCGTATGGAATATTTACCAGGTCAAATGTATAACTTTCACCCAGGTAGCCATGTAAAGCAAGGTGTAGATCAAGGCATCGAATACATCGTGGAGTGCTTGAATGAAATCTTATTCCCTGGCATGAAAACAACAGTTCTCTTAGAAGTTATGGCTGGCAAGGGTACAGAAATCGGCTCTCGCTTTGAAGAAATTGCTCGCATCATCGACGGTGTGAAATTAAAAGAATACATGGGCGTATGCGTAGATACATGCCATATCCACGAAGGTGGTTATGATATCGTCAATAATCTTGATGGTGTTATCGATGAATTTGACCGCATTGTTGGCCTTGATCGTTTGAAAGCCATTCACTTGAATGACTCTAAAAATCCTATGGGCGCTCATAAAGATCGGCACGAAAAAATTGGGGAAGGGCACATCGGTATCGATGCCATCGCTCGTATTGTGACACATCCTAAATTGACGAACTTGCCGTTCTATTTGGAAACGCCAAATGAACTCGATGGATATGCAAAAGAAATTGCTATGCTTCGTTCTATCATGGAGAATCAATAATTAAGTGATTAAGGATTTAGTTATATAATAGTTTATATAACTACTCGTATTACGAGCACGATATAACCATCTAAATAGTATAAGTGTAAGGAATAGGAGAACTGGAAAGGGGGGGACAAAATGCGTTTATTACATACTGCCGATTGGCATTTAGGACGTATTTTTTATGGTCAGTACTTAACAGATGACCAAGCTCATGTGTTGGAGAATCAGTTCTTTACTATTTTGAAAGATGAAAAAATTGATGGCATATTGCTAGCAGGGGATATTTTTGATAGAGCAGTGCCACCAATTGAAGCCGTTGAATTGTGGGACTCCATCATTACACGTCTCGCTATGGATTATAAGGTGCCACTCTTCGTGGTAAGTGGTAACCACGATGGGGCAGAACGCCTTGAGGTGGGCCGCTCTATGTTGAGTCAATCCGGAATCCATATTTGGGGCTCTCCTCATCACGCATTAAAACCCTTTGAATTTGAAGGCCCTGATGGCAAAGTGGCCATTTGCCCTATGCCTTTTAGCGAGCCTCGTCGCATTGGGGATGCATTAGAACAAAACATAGACCTAAATAATGAGGCTACTTTAAATCTACATAATTATGACCAAATGTATCAGGCTTGGAGTAATCATTTACGAAATCAAGTGCCAAAGGGGATGCGCAGCATTGCCATTAGTCATGCCTTTGTAATGGGCGGTGAAGTAGGTGGCTCAGAGCGTACCTTGTCTGTAGGTGGTAGTGAACAGGTTAATCCTAAAGTGTTTAAAGACTTTCACTATACAGCCCTTGGACATTTACATGGCCCGCAACGAATGGGTGCAGACTATATTCGCTATAGTGGATCGCCTTTAAAATATTCCTTTGATGAGTATACGCAGAAGAAGTCTTTTACCATCATTGATATGGATACAAAAGGTAATATAGACATTAGCACCATTCCTGTAGAAGCGAAGCACGACGTTGTAATATTGGAAGGCTATTTTGAAGATTTGCTAAACAATAAGGAATTACAGGCTAAGCATAGAGACGATTATGTGCAGGCCCGATTGCTCGATACGATGCCTATTATGGATGGGATGGCTAAGTTGCGCCAAGTCTATCATCGCTGTATGACCATTGACCTAGTGGGGCGTGTGGCAGTGCCTATGGCTGATATGGGGGATGCAGTTTTTAAAGAACTAAACGAACGTGAATTATTTAATCAATTTGCTGAAACTGTGTGGAAAGAACCATTAACAGAGCGTGAGCAACAATACATCAACTCTGTGTGGGACCGAATTCTAAAGGAGGACTAAATGAAGCCTATATCTTTAACTATAGAAGCCTTTGGTCCGTACCGCGATTCGGTTACATTGGACTTTAGTGCGCTCCAAGATCACTCCATGTTTCTTATCTCTGGTCCTACGGGGGCAGGGAAAACATCTGTACTCGATGCTATGGTGTATGCCCTATATGGTGAACCTAGTGGGGAAGTGCGAAAAACAGATGCTATCCGCAGTGATTTTGCAGAACCTGAACGTATGACGCGGGTTGACTTTTCCTTTGCTATCGGTGAGGCTCAGTATCGTGTTGAAAGATTGCCAAAACAATTGGTAGCTAAAAAACGCGGTACTGGTATGCGTGAACAGAATGCTAGCGCCACTGTATACGAAATGAAAGATGGTGAGTGGAAAGTTATCGCCACCTCTGCCGCTGCCATTCGTGATACAGTGCAACGCATTATAGGTTTTCGTAAAGATCAGTTTTTACAAGTCGTATTATTGCCACAAGGGGAGTTCCGAAAATTATTAGTCGCATCCACTAGTGAACGTGAGGAGTTACTACACACTCTCTTTAGAACGGAGCTATACCGAAAATTACAAGAGGATCTTAAAGCCGCTTATGATGATGCAAAAGCAGGCATTGAGGCAAATCTGACAAAACAAGCGGCGTTGATACAGTCTATTCCTCATGATGAAGATACTCTAGTGGTGACTGCCCAACATGTACGTGAATTGTTAGCAAATCGAGGGCCCTATCGTGATGAACTTGTTGTGAAGCGAGACGAGGCTGTTACTGAGGTGGAGCGGTTCAATGCATTGCGTAAGGAATGGGCCCTATATAATCAAGCACAACAGTCTCTTACAGAGGCTGCTTCAACATTAGACTTGGTAAAAGCAAGAGAAGGGGAGCGTTCTAGTTTAAGTGAAAAGGTTCAGTTCCTCACTTCTTTAACTCCTAGCTATGAGCTATATAAACAGTTTAGTGATAAACAGAGTGTACTAAAAACCCTAGAAACCGCACTTTCAGATGCGAAAAAAGATGTAGAAATTGCATCTCAATATGAGTCTAAATGTACAGAGGCGCATGACGTGTTAGCATCTCAAGGTGAAACTATACAAGCTAAGAGGACTACATTGGCTCAACACCGACAACAGTCAGAGAAATTTGATGAGTTAGCACTGTTAAATCAGGAATTATCTACATTAAAGAGTAGCTTAGAAGCAAAGGACCGCGAGAAAAGCGAAGCTGAGTTACAGGCACAGCACAAGCTAGTAGCTGATTTAGAGGTTGCGTTAGATGAAGCGAGAAAACAGTTCCAAGCTAATAGTAAAACATTAGAGTCTATTCCTCGTATCCAAGAACAGTTGAGTCAGTTGCAACGATATTCTGAGTTATTAGCGCAAAAACAGAAGATTCAAAACGATATTGAAGCTAAAGACAGGTCTTTAGCTGCTATAGATGAATCTGTAAAGAACTCGAAGGTTCAGCTTGAGCGATTAGAACATTTGATGGCCGAGGGGCGAGCGTTTGAACTTGTCCATTTTGTAGTAGATAATGAGCCATGTCCTGTATGTGGCTCTACAGAACATCCACAACTAGCATCCAAGCCTGAGTTGTATCCTACAAAAGAGGAAATAGAAGCGGCTCGTGCGGTGCGGGATGAGGCGCTACAAAAGCAGGCTAGCGAAATTGGTCAGAAAGAAACGTTAGTTGTTCGTCTACAAGAGTTAGATGAGAAAGTTAAAGACCAAGTGTCTAAACTTACATCATCCATTGATGGTTTTTCGGAAGACACATTTGATTCTATTCAACAAGACTTGCTATCCCAAATGGACCGGCTCATAGCTTTACGTAGCGATACTGAACAGTTGAGTAAAACTATAACTACAAATGAAGATGAATTGACTGGGGCCAAAGAAAAATTAGGAAAATTAGAGATTGGTCATAAGGCATTACTTGAAAGCTTGCATGACTTAGAGGTTCAGATTAGTTCTGTACAAGCTAAGATTGATGCTTTATCTAAAATCTTACCAACTACAGATCTTGATGCATGGCGAAAACAGATAGAATCGCTAGAGACTGACATTAACGCATATGATGAGCAAGTGGAGGTTTGTAAAAGAAATTTAGAAGCTGCTCGAGAACAGCTCAATGCAAAGCGGGGCCGCCTAGAAACCTTATCTGCACAAGTGCAAGAAGAAACTAATAACCTTGATGTAATCTATGAGGAATATACAAAATCATTGCAATCGACTTCTTTATGTGAAGCTGATTTCATAGAGTTGTTAGGTGATTATAAGGCCTTAGATACCTTTAGAACTGAACTACATGCATTAGACGAGGCTTTCAATAAAGCTCAAGCTGTATATGATGCGGCGTTAAAGGTAGCGAAATCTATAGCTGAACCTCGTGCTACAGTAAGTGATGAGGTGTATGATGCGGCGGTAGAGCGTAGAGATACGCTAGTAGGCAATCTAGCAGCATGGGATAAAGAGACGAAACATATTGAAACTACATTAGCATCATTAGAAGAACTTGACGTAGCTATGGGTGAAGCTCGTAATGAAGTAGAGTTCTTGAGCCGTCTAAATGACCTCGCTAATGGTGGGGAACAAGGCTTTAAAAATGTAACCTTTGAACGATATGTACTAGGTGCTATTTTAGACGAAGTGGTGTATGCAGCCAATTTACGACTTCAAAAGATGAGTCGTAGTCGTTATTCCTTGGAACGGTCTGATTATACTGGTGGCGGACGAGGCAAGCAAGGCCTTGATTTGGCCGTAATGGATGCTTTCACAGGTCAATCAAGACCAGCGAACACATTGTCTGGTGGTGAAACCTTCTTGGCATCGATGGCACTGGCCTTGGGTTTAGCCGATGTCATTCAAAGTTATGCTGGTGGTATTCATATGGATACGATGTTTATCGACGAAGGCTTTGGTACGTTAGATCCAGATACATTGGAGCTGGCTATGGAAACATTGATACAATTACAATCTTCTGGACGCCTCATCGGTATGATTTCTCATGTACCAGAATTGAAAACTCGTATACCTGCGCATTTAGAGGTCACACGTGGTGATGATGGCAGTACGGCAAAATTTGTGATTAACTAGCTATAGAATTACAAAATGTGATACTATTAAAAGAGGATAATTCCTACAAAAACATACTGTATT
>ERZ772910.470-NODE-470-length-23599-cov-3.910296_pt1 | contig 23599 bp, 25 predicted proteins | sample MGYA00511357_ERZ772910 | MGnify/ENA primary metagenome ERZ772910 (study PRJEB29015, sample SAMEA2738096) | human oral metagenome | biome: human oral; feature: human-associated habitat; material: saliva | place: China | collected 2193 ... | reverse complement strand
ATAAGAATATGACTATTGAAAGACAGGCTGAGGAAGTTCAAAAGGTAAAAAGATACGAAAGCGGTATGATTACTAATCCTATAACTTTAAGGGAAGATGCAATATTGCAGGAAGCAAATAATCTGATGAAGGAATACAAAATTTCAGGATTACCTATTGTAGATAAAGAAGGTAATTTAAAGGGAATAATTACAAACAGAGATTTAAAGTACAGAGAAGATTTATCAGTAAAAGTTACAGATATAATGACAAAGGAAAATCTTGTAACAGCACCTGTAGGAACTACTCTTGAAGAAGCAAAATCAATTCTTCTTGAACATAGAATAGAAAAACTTCCAATTGTGGAAGGAACTAAACTGAAAGGTTTAATTACAATAAAGGATATTGATAACATAATAAATTATCCTAATGCATGTAAAGATTCTCATGGAAGATTGAGAGTCGGAGCGGCTGTAGGAATTGGAAGCGATACAATTAAAAGAATACAGGCTCTTGTAGATGCCGGAGTTGACATAGTAACTGTAGATTCAGCTCATGGCCATTCAAGAGGAGTAGTAGAAAGAATAAGGGAAATAAGAAAAACATTCCCTGATCTTGACCTGATTGGTGGAAATATAGTTACGAAAGAAGCTGCGCTTGCACTTATAGATGCCGGAGTAAATGCAGTAAAAGTAGGAGTTGGACCTGGGTCAATCTGTACTACGAGAGTTGTTGCAGGAGTTGGAGTTCCACAAATTACTGCTGTAATGGAAGTGGCAGATGTATGTAAGGAAAAAGGTGTAGGAGTAATCGCCGATGGTGGAATAAAACTTTCAGGAGATATTGTAAAGGCAATAGCGGCAGGAGCAGACTGTGTAATGCTTGGAGGACTTCTGGCAGGTACTCAGGAAGCACCGGGAGAAGAAATTCTTTATAACGGAAGAAAATACAAAACATATGCAGGAATGGGATCGCTTGCGGCAATGAAGAGGGGAAGCAGCGACAGATACTTCCAGCTTGAATCTGCAACAGAAAAATTAGTTCCTGAAGGAATAGAATCAATGGTTCCATTTAAAGGGGCATTGAAGGATACAGTATATCAAATGTGCGGTGGATTAAGATCTGGAATGGGATATTGTGGAACACCTACAGTTAAAGATTTAAAAGAAAATGGAAAATTTGTAAGAATAACAAATGCAGGATTAAAGGAAAGCCATCCACATGATGTTATAATAACAAAAGAAGCTCCAAATTATAACTCTACAAATTAATTGAAAAACATGTTATAATAATAAAAAATTATTATAAATGAGGCGATATATGAAAAAAATATTATTACTGGCAACTATTTTTGGAGCAATACAAAGTTGCTCTATGCTTGACGTGTTTGATAGCGCAGGTAAAGCAGTAGAAACTGCAAGATATAGAGGTACTGGATGGAGTACAAGAGATGAAATAGAAGAAAAATATAAAAATACTGGTTATGTTGCAACAATGGAATGCAGAAACACAAACATGGAAGAATGGTGTAGAGTTCTTTCTGTAAGAAAAAAATAAAGCCAGCAAAAGAGCGTTAAGCTCTTTTTTTATATTAAAAAAACTCTCATAAAAATAAAAAAAAGAGCCTTTTGGCTCTTATTTTTTTTCAATTGCAGAAAAATCTTTTATTTTCCCAAATAAATGTTTAAATAATGTTCTAGTTTTTTTTGTTTCTTCTGTTTCCATTAAAACTTTTGGATTTTTAAAATCAGAGACATCAATATTTTTTATTTTAACCTTTCCATCTTTTTCTATTGCTTCTCCATAATTAACATTTTGCAAAAAACTCTTTTTTAAACAGTTTATTCTGCCGAGTTTATCTTTTTTTGCAACAGCATTGCAAAATGGAATAGGTGTATGTTGAATATCGTCTGTTTCAAGCTTTTTGCTTTTAATATTAACTATTTTTACTCCCTGTCCGGCAGTTGGTTTTTTTATAACCACATTATTTTCAAATGCCGTTCCGCCAGTCCAATCATTATAATTATATAGTAATGCACTTACAGAATTTTCATTTACTTCTTTTACTTCCAGAAGTTCAAAATAATTCTCTGTTCCTTCCAAAGGAATTAACAAAGTTTTGCCTTTACTTTGCTCAAGAACCTTATAGTTAATTTTGGTCCATTTTAATTTTTCACCTTGTTTTTTCTTTCCACTTGTTCTTACAATCAGATAAATTCCATTACTGTCACTTCTCATTTTTGTTTCCTCCTGTTTATGGTTTGATAAAATAATTATATCATATTTATATTTTTTTGTCAACTTACTTTAAAAAGGAAAATCCTCCTGAACCTCTATTGTTTTTTCAACTTCTCTTTTAAATTCTTTTTCCGGCTCAAATTTTTTCACTTCTTTAGCATTTCTGACAAAATCAACATCAACTTCTCCTTCTTTGGAAAGTCTATCATAAAGAGAAAAAAGTGTGGAATCATCAGAAGCACCAAATAATTTTACTGAAGAAGGTGAAGCTTCTATTCTCCTTTCGCCATCGGTAATTACCAATTCTCTTCCCGTATATTCTAAGAAATCCTTTAAATATTTTGTGTTTATTTCAGAAAAATTTTTTTCATAAAAAAACTTTGAAATTGTTATTCTATAACTAGGAAAGTTTTTTTGGACTATTGTAAAAACCGAACGTGTTGGACTTTCTATTCTTTTTGAAAAACTTTCAAGAAAATCAAAGGCATCAACTTCGTCATCAATATATGAGTTTTTACTTCTTTTTTCAATAACGATTTCTTTGTTTCTTACATTTACAAAAAAAGCTTCATTTAATGGCAGCACAAGTTTTAACTTCAATGTTTCGCCAACCCTGTCAAGAGCATTTATATAAGAAAAGAAATAATTTATATTGTCATCGTTCGGGCTTTCAAATAAAATGCCATCAAAATAATTATCGTAATCTTCTACAAATTTTTCTATAAGTGGCGTAAGTTCTACCGCTGTTTGAATTGGCATTTTTGCCCTTACAAAATCTTCAAAATAATTGCCATCAACAAAAAAATTACTTTCGGAAGGTGCTTTATTTTCCGGCAATGCTAGAGTTTTTTTTGCAAAATACATCATTTTTGCATTCATTCTTTCAAGCATCGCTTCAATCCCTTTTGAAGACACATTTGTATAAAGGCTACAAGTTTCGGGCAATGAAACGTTTAACACTGCCCTTTTGGCGACATCACAAATCGCATAATACATTTCTCTTCTTATTTCTTCACTACTTTTCCGTGGATCAGAAATTTTTTTTCCGTATAATAGTTCAGAAATTTTTTTAGCTTCTCTCCAAAGTTTCCCGTTTTCTTTTTCAAAATTATTAAAAAGATATTCAATTCTTTTATCAGATTCGGCGTTTTGAATACGGACATGATTTGCACTGATGGTTCCGCTTCTTGTTCTAACTTTAAAAAAATTATATAAATTGTTAGTAATAAAAAATTCAAATTTATCCACATTTACTCCTTCATTTTTAAAATTCGACAAATAAAAGAACAAGAACAACTTGCTTTTTTATTTATTTAAATTAACATTTTGATTAACGCTGACAGTTCCATCTTTACTTCTAATTCCAACTCCAATTGAAGTGCCATAAGGACCTGCATTAAGCGATAAAGTCATACAAGAACTACATAGTCCTGTTATTAAAAATATAAATAAAATTTTTTTCATAAGAAACACTCCCTGTCGTTTATTTTTTATAAACAATTATATCATAAAAAGAACATATTGTCAAGAAAGGACTACGAAATATTTTTTGCTTTCAAAATTAATTTCTTTTTTTTCTAAAAGAATTTTAAGTGTTTCTTTTATTAGACAAATTTCAAAATATTTAGAAAAATTAATTAAAATTTCATTTTCTGTTTTCTTTCCACTTTTTAAAAATTCTAAAATTTCATACTTTAATAATTCTCTTTTTAACATAAAATCACCTTTTTTTTATTGTTTTTTTAAATTTTTCTTCTTTTATTCTTTTAAGTAACGCTTCTTTTTCATTAGGTAGCTCATTATTTAATACAGCAACAAGAAGTTTTTCTTTTGTTTTTTTTATTTCTTCTCCATTATAACCAAATTCCATGATATCAAAACCATTGATATTTAAAGTATTAACATTCAATTCCGGTTTTGCAATTTCGCAGGCTCTTTCAAATTTTTTTAAAATATCTTTTTTATTTTTTTCTTCTGTTTTACTGTCGTTGTCAGCAATGTTCAATTCAATCAATTTTTCAAATGTTTCTTTGCCTAAACGTCTTATATGTTTTGCCATTGTTTTATTACTCAAATCATTGTGCAAAAGCATATGATTTTCAATAAGAATGCTGACATTTTCAATAGTTTTGTTGTCCTGTTTTAAATTTTTTAAAATTTTTTTTGATAATAAAGAACCTTCCTTATCATGGTTATAATAATGAGCAATCCCATTTTCATCAAAAGTTTGGGTCAAAGGTTTAGCTAGATCATGTAAAAGTGCCGCATATTTTAATTCAAGGACATTAGGAACTTTTTTTATAACTTCAATTGTGTGTTCCCATAATTTTTTGTCATGGTGTGGATTACATTGGTCAAAATTATAAATTTCTTTCATTTCAGGAATTATTATTTCAAGCACACCGGTATTTTTCATTTCATTCAAGACCTCAATTGAATTTTTACCTAAAAGTATTTTATTAAATTCCATTCCTATTCTTTCTTTCGAAATTGTTTTTAATGTTTCACAAGTTTCTGAAATAGCTTTTTTGGAATTTTCTTCAATTGAAAAACCTAATACGGAAGCAAAACGGAAAGCCCTCAATATTCTTAAAGCATCTTCTAAAATTCTTTCTCTTGCTTCTCCAATAAATTTAATTTTTTTATTTTCAAGATCTTTCTTTCCATCGTATAAATCAATAAAACCTCTTTCATGATTATAGGCAAATGCATTTATTGTAAAATCACGTCTTCCTAAATCTTCGGTAATATTATTTACAAATTCAACTTTTGTTTCATAATGATTTTTGCTTTCAACATCTTTTCTATACTTTGCAATTTCAAAATTTTCACCATTAATATTTACTGATATAATTCCAAAAGCTTTCCCTATTTCTTTTACAGGAAAATCAGAAAAAATATTTTTTAATTTTTCATAATCAAGATTTGTAGTAAAATCATAATCTTTTACTTTTTTATTTAACAAACTGTCTCTTAAGCAGCCACCAACAAGAAATCCTTCTCCTTCGTTTTGGTTCAGTCTTTTTAAAATAAATTCAACTTCTTTTTTAAATTTCATTTTATCACCTCTTATTATTATATCATATTTTTAAAATAAAAAAAAGAAGGCAAAAACCTTCTTTTTTTATTATAATTTTGTACCTGCTTCATGAATTACTTTAAGAACTCCATTAAACATTCCTTTTAACAGTATAATTCCTACTATATAAATGAACATTCCGTAATTATGGAATAAGTAATCCATATATCCTGTAATTATCCCGACCAGCAAAAATAACATATAGTATTGGATTGTACATATAAGGAGTACATTTACAACGTTATATCCATAGTTATCCCTAAATGGTTTAAAAGTCATAAGAGGAAATATTATTCCGGAAAAAGCAAACATTATATGTATTGACAATATTTCTCTTATGATGTCTGCAAACATAAATATTACGATAAACCATGTAATAAATTTTAATGCCAAATAAGAAAGATAAATACCAATATTAGAAATCATAACCCATTCAATTAAAACTTGCAATCCGCTTTTATCCTGCCCTACACGTTTTGGTATTTGTTCCAGTGTTTTCCAAGTTGCATCAAGATTTAGAAGCACTTTATCATTTGAAGTTAAAATTTTATGTCCTCCTACACCAAAATTAAATATAAATCCTGGAATTTTTTGGAAAAGTAATGGCATTAATAAAGTATCCAATAATGGCATCCACATTTTTATTAGTATTAAAATTGCCGCTCCATAGATTACTTCAGTGATTATTTTTTTTATTATTTCACCCAAATCCATTTGATTAGAAAGCAGAAAAATTTCATACATTATATTCAAAGCAAAGAAGACGGCACATAATATATAAAGTTCGTTCATTACACTACCCATTGTTGTTTCTGCAATTCCTATAATTTTTTCTAATCCGTCAGCAAGTCTTCCTGAACCATAATCAAGCATTTTTCCTCCTTTCTATACTTCTTCATTATTATCATTTATATTATTTTTATTTTTAAAAGTATTTATATCATCAGTGTTTTGATTAATATTGTTTTTTGTTCCAGTATCCGTTTTAATTCCAGTTTCCTTTATAACTGTTGGATTAACTTGTTTATTTACAAATTCATCATTAACACGTTTTTGAGAATTATTTGCTCCACCAGTTCCATAAGTTCCGCCAGATTCACTACCACCATTTCCACTTTTGAGTCCTTCATTACCTGTTTGAGATGTCGGATCAGTAATAGCAGCAGCAAGATTTTGACCTTCAACAAAATTAGCAAAACCACGCATTCCTTCTCTTATTTGGTCCCCGGCAGCAGTTTTTGGTGCTTCGTTAGCCATTCTTTCAAGAGAACTATAAATTGTCTTGAATTTTTCCGAATCAGTTGGTATATCTCCTCTTCTTGCTTCTTCCATCAAACTCCAAAATTCACGGACTTCATTTTTATAACCATTATCCGCTAATTCCTGACTAAGTTTTTCAAAATTAGCATTATTATGATCACCTGGAACTGTAAATCCAGTTACCTGTTCAAATGCTTTAACTTTTGAACCTGCATCTAAAAGATCACGTTTAGCTTCAAGTAATTTTTCCTGACTTACATTTTGTCCACCAATTCTTGATGCAATTGAACCTAAAATTTTTGTGTCATGGAGATTTCCTGATAAAGCGGAAATTAAAACATTAGCTCCAATTCCTGCAACAGAACCGGCACCCATACCACGCTGTTTTCTTTCAAGCTCTCTTAAAGCTTTCTGTTTATTTCTATATGCTTTCTGTGCGTTTTCAATTGCTTTTGTATTTGCCATTGCAGTTTTTAAATCCTGTCCTTTGTCCATTAAAGCTTTTATAGTTTTAGAACGTGAAAACTTTTGACTGGCCGCAAGTTTAGCATCACCGAATATGTCGGCGGCCGCTGAATTTTTAGCCATATTCTTAGCACCATCGAAAATTTTACCCATTCCTTGTTCTGTGCTTCCTTCCATTCCGTTCTTGAAATCTCCAATCATATTTTCGGCACCTTCTGTCGCAAACATTAGTCCACCACCAATAATTGCACCTGCTGAACTTAAAAGAGACATGAAACCGGCTGAATTTGAATGACCCAGCCCGGAACCGTTAACCATAGCCATTGCCATTGAAGCAATATTTTCAGTACATTGCTGCATCATCATTAAAAGTATTGCCAATGTTATTATTCCACTCATGCTGTTATCAGTAGCAATCAGTTTCATTGTCTGATATGACAATCCAACCATTCCCACTGTCATAAATACAGAAACAATTTGAGCAACGATTGTATTAATCCCTCTTTGTGCCATTGATTTTGTTGGTTCAAATAATAAAAATTGAAGGAAAAATACAGAAAAAGTACACAGCATTAATGCTGAAAACATATTTGAAATAAGTGTTGCAACAATTTTTCCTGCCATCCAGATACATAAAACAAGTACAAGTATTTTCAAAATGTTTGTGAAAACAGCTAACAAAGTCCAAGTACTGAAACTGTTCTGTAAAAGTGTCAAAGGACTTGAAAAAAATACATCCGCCATTTGACCTGGTGTTAAATTTGTAAATCTTGAATCACCGAAAAATCTTAACCCAAGTTTATAAAAAATTGCAAACATTTTTTCCACAAGCCAAGTAAACATACTCCCTTTTACTTGCTGACCTTTATTAAGTGAAGCATTATAAGTCATTGGCATTGTTAAAAAAGCTAATGTCATAATACCTTTTATTAAATTAGGTATAAGCTTTTTCATCATTGAAATATAATCGATTCTGCCAAGCGAAGTGAAGATTGTACGTATACTGTCTGCCGAAAGTAACATAACCATAAATCCGGCAACAACTAAAACAATCCGTTGAGAAACTCCTCTAAAAATGGTAATTAAACCAAAATACATTGCATCAACAATCGTTGCAATAACATTATTTCCCGGAGCCGTTTTTGCCTGCTGGAATATTTCCCTGAAAGCCGCACTTGAACTATCGGCAAAAGAAATAGTTCCAAGCAGAAGAAATACACTAATTATTAACAGACCATTAAAAAATTTTTTCTTCATTTTTTCTCCTTTTCTTTTTATTTAAATTATACATTTTTTTTATCAAATGTTCAAATAAGTTTTTTTGCCTTTATATTTTTTTAAAAAAAAGAACAAGAATTAATCCTGTTCTTTAATTTCAAGTCTTTTTCTTAAATATTTTTGGAAATTTCTTGAAGTGTTGAAAGAAATTGTCTTTGCTCTCTGGAGCTTGCCGTTTCCAAAAGCTTTGCTCCTATAAAACTTATCAATCAGTTTAAAATTTCCAAAATTTTGTATTCTTATCCCTTTATCTTCTTCAAACATAACGTTCAATATTTCTTCAAACATTATTTTCCGTATTAAAGATAATTCTTTTTTTGTATATTTTTTAGGAAGATGCTTTAATTTCTGGTAGACTCTTCTGTCAATTTCTTTTATTGTTTTCATTTTTATCTTCCTTTATATTCCTGCAATACAATATCGTTTGCAAGCATAACATTTAATCTAAAACCAATTGGCACTTTAATCTTGTTTTTTGGCATTGTCCAGGCTTCGTTCAATTCTTTTGTCAACCCTTTTACAGTCTGTGTTGGAGAACCTAAAACCTCTTCCCAAGTTGAACTGCTGATATTACTGTTATTTTCAGCGGCCTTTGTTGCGGCTTTAGCTCTTCTGAAATCAAGGGCAAGATCGGCCGCACTGAATGTTAATGCTAAAGTTGTATTACCAAGTCTTTGCCAGAAACGTGAATTAAGTTTTCCACGTGTCCCAATTTCCCCTTGTAAATCTACAACATTTTCATTTGAAAAAGCTATAACTTCCTGATTTGGGAGTATAATTTTTTCAACAAACATAAACATTCTTGTTGCAGTATTGGAACTTAATGCTTTATAATTCCCAATTACTTTACTTCCCATTGGAATAAGCAATCTATGCTGTCCATTTTGTGTATAAACATTTTCCCTTACAATGCCCATGAAAAAGCTTGGGTTATCAGAATTTAGAGTAGTTGTCATTGCTAATGGGATATAACTTCCTGTTTGTAATAAAAAAGTTGTTTTATTGTCGGCTTTTTTGATATTGTTAGTAGGTCTTATTCTGTTCTGACTGTTATTTATTGCATCTGCCTGTTCCTGTGTCTGTCCTTGTGTTCCATTTGTTGTAACAGCGGCATTATTATTGTTGTTATTATTTGTTGTATTAGAGTTTTTATTACCACTTCCGGCAGTTCCCAATGAAGCTGTCGGTTTTGTTATTTCTTTTGGAGTATATGCTGCCATTGGTGGTGGAAGCTGTTTTTCAGCTTTTGGTTGTCTAGGAGTGTAAGTTGGTTGATTATAATTTTGATAGTTATTATTTGCCTGCTGATTATATTCCTGACCATTTTGCTGCTGTGCATTAGGCTGCTGTGGTATAGGATTTCCATTTTGGTCCTGTACTGGTTGTGCCGGTAATCCTTGTGTGTTTACCACACCGTTTTGCTGTAATTGACAATTTGGATTATTGATATTGTTTGGATCATTAGGATCAGCATTATTACAAGGAATCCCACCATTAACTGGTGTTTCAGAGCCTGGAACATTAAGTGTTGACGTATCAGTTGTTTCTTCAGTTTGAGTACCATCCTTAACGGCCTTTCCTTGGTTTTGCTGTTCCTGTTGCTGTGCCACCCTATCAGCTTTTTTCTTATTTTGCCCACTTTGGTAAATTCCTGTTCCTATAACAACTGCCGCTATTCCTGCAATTGCTCCCAATATCAGTTTCTTTTTCCTTCCGTTATTTGGAGTGCTTTCAAATTTTGAAGAACTTTTTTCTTCATCTTCCTCTTCTTCATCGTCAAATTCAGAAAAACTGTCATCATCATAAATTGAATCAAGGGAAGTGTCATCAGCTTCAAATTCTACATTTTTTTCATCTGTTGGCATTTTTTTCACTCCTTTCCTATCTATGTTTTATTGTAACAGTTTTTTTGCCAATTTTTAAAACTGCTTCAGAAATTTTTCTATGTACAATTATTTTGTTTTTTTCATATTCGAAGTTTACAACTTCAAAATTAGTTCCATTAACAGCTTTAACCAGAATAACTGGTGCTTCTTGAATTTGAAGCGGTCACATTATGACTGTTTTAACTCCATCTGTATAAACTTGTTCTGGAGCAAAAGGTAAATCTTTTCCCTTTATTGTATAGTTGAAATCAAGATTTTGATTTGCAACAGTTAATTTATCTTTTCCTGTTGAAATTACACTTTCATTTGTTCTGGCATTTGTAAGATTGTATGTCATTGTATTTCCTTTAGCCGGATAATTAAATGTTACAATTGGGTTGAAGACTTCAAGAGTTGAAAAAAGATTTATAGTGTAAATCCTTTTATCAGTAATTATATTAATATTCCCTGTAACATCAAGATCTTTTGCAGTAATAAAAAGATATTGGGCGTTATCTGCACCACCAAAATCCTGCTGGATGTCAAAACTGTCAGCACCAGTTATAACATTTAAAATGTTTTCTTCGGGATCTAATTTTATTCTTGTTATAAAATCAGGAGTGACATAAATGTCATATACAGAATCAGTATAATAATCAAAAGAAGCGCTAACTCTTTTCATAGCTTCCTGTTTACCTGAAATTATTTTTTTTACTTGCAATTTGCTGGCAGAATCTTCTGACAGGAAATTTTGTTTTGAAGTGTTTGTTGCACCCATTAATGGCAATCCAGTCACTATAAGCATTACAGCTGTCATTAGTTTTTTATTCATTCTTTTTTCCTTTCCTTATTCCTAGAAAAGCCGGAAATAAATGTTCCGGCTTTCCTGGTTTTTGTTTTTTTTATTAATATCTTGTTTCTTCGTTGTCAAACCAACCTCTGAAGTCGATTTCAACTCTTCTATTTTCTGCTCTACCTGCTTCAGTAGCATTTGTTGCAACAGGTTCTGTTTCACCTTTTCCTACAACGGAATTGATTCTTACTTTTGAAGGGTCAGTTTTTGCTCTTAATTCATTAGCAACATTGTCAGCTCTTTTTTGACCTAATTTTTCATTGTAAGCTTCAGAACCTTTTGAATCTGTATGTCCTGTCACATCAACATCAACATATTTTGCCTTATTTAAAAAATCAATTGTTTGGTTTAAAACGTTTCTTTCACTTTGAAGATCAACTTGTGGATGGTCAAATTGGAATCTTATAATTGACCTTCCATTTTCCTGTCTTTCTTTTACAACAGGTGCCGGTTCTTCAACAACAGGTGCTACTGGAACTTCAACTTTTGGTGTTTCAACAGGTCTTGGTGCAGGAATATAAGGTTTTGCTTTTTCTGCCCCACCAAATACATATCCTACCTGAACACCTAACTGATGATTAACAGTTCCACTGTTTTGTGCTGCTTTTCCTGGAATAAAATCCGCATCATAAACTAGACCAAATGCAACTTTTTTATATTCAAATCCAACTTCTGCTCCTGCCATTGGTCCTGACTTGTAACTTGAATCAAGTGCATAAGTTCCACTTTTGTGGTTGCTTTTGTTAGCGTTAAAAGACCATCCAAGTCTATATTTGTTATAAAATTTCCAGTCGTTGTTCAGTTCCCATTCCGGTTTGAATACAACATATACAGGTGTTGCACTTCCTAATTTAACATCATTGCTTTTGGTTCCAAAATCATGTGCTATCCCAACTCCTGCTTTAAATTTTTCTCCACTGAATGGAAGCCATTCAGCTCTAACTTTTCCATTACCATCAAATTTTTTGCTTCCGGATAATTTGGCATTTGAACCGCTTCTATGAAAATCATAGCCAGCTCCTAAAAATGTTTCAGCCGCCATCACATTAAATGCAAGGACTGCAACCAGTCCAAAAATAATTTTTTTCATTTTTTCTCCTTTCGGGTTTTCCCCGTTTTTAATTTTTTTTTAGGAAATATTTTTCCTTTTTGTTTTTTAACATTTGTATTTTAGCATACTTTTTAAATTATTTCAAATTTTTTTTAAAAATATTTTTTAAGCATCATAACTTTCACTATGATTAAAAAAGTGCCTTTTTAAAATTGAAAGATTATATTTATCTTCCTGTGAAACAAAAGAACAAATAACCATCATTACACCAAATATTAAAAGAACTAAAAAACTCTTCGTTAAAAAATAAATTAATGTATTAATTCCCAATATTATTTTAAATGCATCAAGAGGAACACCCATGACCTCTTTCTGATCCGTAAGTGACAAGTAAAGGTATCTTGCTCTTTCCTGTGAATCTTTATACATTCTAAAAAACTCCTTTCTTTATTTGAAAAATTCTTTTGAGCGTTTTTCATTTAAAAATATTTTTCCGTTAAAATCAATATTTATTTTGCCTATTTCCTTGGTATCAATTTTTGAAGAAAAAACTAAAACCTTTTCAACAGGACTTTTTGTACATATATTCCCATTTCTCTCAGTAGTTTTTATTTGTATTTCACCATTTAAAAAAACTTCTGATATATTATTTTCTTTTGGTACACAAACAATTCTTTTGCTACGTGGCAAAAACAATATTGCTGTATCTCTATATAAAGGCAATTTTTCCCTTACAAACTTAAAAACTGTCATTTCTTCAATAAATATGGTATTCCATTTTTTTCCTGAATAATCAAGAGTAGAAAAATATTTTTCCCTGTTACTTGAAATAGTATCCGTTCCCGACGGTGTTATATCTTTCCTGTAATCATTTGAAATATTAAACTCAGGCTTCACAGCAAGCCCTGTCGTATTTTTAATTTTGTTTTTACTAAAAGAAAAACAGCTTAAGATTAATAACATACTTATTATTTTTTTTTTCATTTTTCCTCCTGAAATGTGTTTTAGGTTATTTACTGAACAGATCAACAATATTTGAAGAATAGATGTATCTTCCTTCTTTTACAATTGTGATTTTTTCACGTAAATAATTATTTTTTTTAGGTGCCTTATATTCCCTTTTAAATTTGGGCATCGAATTTTCATACATTGCAAATTTTTCAGCAATTGATTCACTTGGATATAAAGGTTCTATATAGTATAACATATAATCTTCAATCTTCTGTTTTTTTAATGCGTATGTCACGCCTGAAATTTCAACAGGACGCATAAGTCTTACATTCGCATGTTCTGCTGCCGCAGGCAAAACAAATAACGGTGTTTTAACAAATCTTGGAACTGTCGAACTGTCATGAACTTTAACTAAAAGTTCTCCATTTGCTAATGTAACACTATGGAAATTAACAAAATCATTAATTCTTTCGTCGATATTAGTTCTAATATTTAAAGCGGCACCTTCTTCAAATTTAACATTTTCAAGAAATAATATAGAATTTTCATCTTCCGCTGTTATTTCATCATTTGAAATTTTTTGAGTTGAGTAAGCATATAAATCTTTTTTTACAACAACTTCTTTATCAAAAACTGTATAGTCGTTTATTTCTTCGTCAGACTCTTTAAGAATTTTTGTTGTATAAGTTCTTGCTCCTTCTTTTACTTCATTTTTATATTCAGGCAAAACTTGTACTGTTTCAAAGTCTTTATTTTCAGACTGAATATTTAGAGGAGTTTTAGCCTGTACTGTTGCAGCGGTGGCAATGACACCCGTTATAATTGCTATTTTTTTCATCTCTTTTCCTTTCTAACATGTTTAATATTCGGCCAATTCAACAATAAGTTCATCTCTTATGACACCGGAAAGTTTTTTTCTTAATGTTTCTAAGAGTTTGTCCTTTGTTTCAACATCAATGAGTCCTTGGTTTGTTATTTTTACAAGACCAGTATTCATAAGGTTTTGCAAAGTCCGTTGTGTTTGTGGTTGCATACAAGTAAAATTTGATTGTTTTACTTTATTAATTTGATAACCTTTTGAAAGATCAATATATCTTCCCACCAGACTTGTCATATTTTTCAAATCTTCTGAATTTTCATAATATCCTAATGTTATTTGCAGTCTTTCGTAAAATACAGATATTTTCCCTGCAAATTTTTGATATATTTTATTCCCTGCAAAAGCTTCGATGGTATATATTTTTTCTTCTTCATCAAAATATAGAAACAATTCTGAAACCTTAGTTATCATCATTCCATCCTGAACACTGTCTTTTTCAATTTTCATATGTATTATTGCACCAAAATACATAAAAACATATTCCAGTTCAGGGCCATCAATAATTTTTGAAAGGTGTTCCTTAAATTTGTTTTTATAATATTGTTCAAAAGCATATACTCTTGAAATGAAAAAGAAATTTTTGAAAAAATAATTCATATCGAAAAGCTTATCCTTATAAATAATATAAGTCCGTAATTCGCCTTTTTCTACCATTGAAGAAAAATTTATTTTTTCATCTTCAAAAACAAACTCTCCGGAAACAATTGGTGTCATTATTTGTCACCGCCTCTCAATTCCTGTGCTTCCTGAAGTGCTGAAAGCTTTCTTTCGGCCTCTTTTATTCTTTTTTCAAGACTGATATTTTCTTTTCTCAGCCTCTCACACTTCATTTCAAATAATTCTCTTTCACCTTTTGCATTTATATAATAAGCAAGGAGAATTTCAATAAAAGAATAAACACTGTCCTTATCTTCATAAAAACGGTCATCGTAAACTTCATCAAGCCCATAATATTCAAGCAGCATTCCCACTTCAGAAGTTAAATCTTCCGTTCCGAGTTTTAAAGCCAATTTTTTATAACCTTCCGTTATAAATTCATAAAGCTTTCCTTTTTTATTAACCCCTTTCAACTGCATTTTCATCACTCCTTTCTGCCATTTTTAATTTTTTAGAAGGAAAAAATACAACATTTCCTGTCTGAAGTTCAAATGTTCCAAGCCCACTTATCATAACTTTTTCATTTTCTAAAACACTTTTTTTCAATAGTTCAAAAACTTGATTTACTTGTTTTTTAGCAACATAATCTGGAATTCCTGTTAAAATTGCCATTTTTTTTGATAAAATTGATTTAGTAATTTTCATTTTTTCTCCTTTCTATCCAAATAATATTTCCGGGTCAAGTCTTTCAACCACTTCATCAAAATAATCATCAGCAGAAAGTTTATCTTCTTCTGTTTCATCATCTGTCCTCCTGCGTTGTAACATAGGTTGCTGCTTCTTTATTATTTCTTGCCACGGATTTATAAAAAAATAATAACCACATTCTAAAGCTTTTTGAAAAAGAAGCAGCATTTTTTTTCCTTCTTCCTTTTCTTTGTCTTCAAGTTCCTCAATTTTTTCTTCTGTTAAAAGATAAAAACTAAAATATTTCTCAACTTTTTCACAAAGTTTATTTAAATAATCAGTTTCTATAATAGAATTTCTTGCAATAAATTCATTTTCATTTTTACAGGAAATTAAAATTGAAATATCAGTTACAAGTGAATGAAAAATTTCTTCAAACTCTATATTGTTAAAACTTTTAATAAAATTTCCACTGTCATTTGTATTATTTTTCCATATTTTCTCATACACCGATATAAGATAAAAAATTCTTTGATAAACGTTATAACGTTCAAGCGGAAAATCGCCACTATCAAAATCAAATCCTGCATTAATTAAAATTTTCTTTTTAGAAATTTTTTCAATACGTTTTAATAAAATTTCTTTATATTCTTCATCTGAAAAATCTATATCATTTGGATAAATATACTTATTAAATTGATGATTGTGAACGTTTTTTTCATATTTTTCTATTCCTTTTAGAATTTCTAAATCTTTTTCAGCTTCCAACCGTTCACTTGCAAAAAAATTGTTTGTCAGCAAAATTCTTGGACCAATTGTTTCTATCCTATTTTTTTGTATTTCTATTTCAGAATGTATCGAAAGGGAAATAATAAGCTCTTTAAATCCCTCTGCCTTTTGCCCTATGTTTGAAGAAAAAGTATCATTTTTATCAACAAGCGAAGCAACGAACTCTTTTAAAAGATTTTTTTTTGCTTCCAGTGTTAATTTTTCAGTGGCTTGTCTTAAAGACAGCCAATCTTCCGTCACTTCTTCATCAGCTGACATTAAAGTTTCTCTTAAAGCATTTTCCAAATCTTCAGGATCAATATTATAAGAATCACCAAATTCCTGTAAAGTGCTTTGAAACATCAGTCTAAAATTTCTGACACTTTCTGAACTTACTTCTGAAAGAGCTAACATTTCTGTCATTCTTTCTATTCTGAAATTTGTCCCACTTACAGTAACGGCAAATGGCTTTTCATCTTCTGTTTCCGTATGAACATCACTCATAAAAAACTCAAGTTTCGCACCTTCATTTCGCCTTTCGGGCAATGAATATTTTTCTTTAAACGAAGCTCCATATCCTAACAAAAAATAAAAAAGTTTGTGTGGGAAATCTTCAAATCCTTCTATACTCTCTACACCTCTTCCTATTTTTTGAAGTCCAAAGAATTTTTTTATAAGCATAAATGTGTCATCCAATGTTGCACCGTATTTTAGAAAATCTGCTTTTTTATTTAATCTTAAAAGATTATTACCATTTTCTTTAAATTCACTAAGAATAACCATAAGCATATAAATATGGTATTTTTCTGTATCAAAAGTTATCACTTTTTTATTTATTGTTGTTGTATTTTCAAAAAGCAGCTGGAGAAGAATTAATGTTACGGCATCTTTTAACATAAGGAAAATATAACTTTTTACATCAAGTTCATTTAAATTATATCCAAGTTCAACATTAATGTCATCGAAAAAAATTTCATTAATTTTTTTAAACAGTTTATCTACTTTATTTTCAATCTCTATATTTTCCTGTAATTTAATAAATATGTTTAATTCTTTGGAATATTTATTAAATCTTTCTACTATTTTTTGAATTATTTCCTGCCTTTCGATTGCAGAAGTTTTTCTTAATAGCTGTGTATAAATTCCTAAACTTTCAGGAAACATTTCAACAATTTTTTTTCTGACTTTTAATTCTTCCACATTAGCCCATTTTATTCCTGAAAAAATTTCAAAACTTTTTTTCCGATTCTGTTCTGTTTCACCAACAACATCAAAAAGTTTTGTTGTATAAGCCATTTCGTCATACTGTATATTATATTCAACAAAAAAGCTGTATACAAGTAAACTATATATCATTCTTGCGTCAATAAAAAGATCAGCATAAGCACTTTTAAATTGAAGCCCAGTAACGTCACCTGTTATTTCACTTTTTTCACGATAATCTGAAAAACCGGTTACTAAACGTTCAAACAACTTGTTTATAGCAAAATTTCCATAATAAGTGTCCATTATGAAAAATTTATTTTCTTTATTTTCAATTGTTTCTGCCATTCTTTCCACCTGCCTTTCAAAAATTATTTAATAAAAATTATTACATTAACTATGAGAATTATTTCAATAAGCAAAACAAATATCAAGTAAAAATTGTATTTCTTTAAAGTAGGATTTCTTTTTTGAAAAATTTTCTCATAGTTTTCAAAAGAAATTACTGTTTTCGGTATTAAAAATGCAATACTTGCCAAAAAAATAATTAATATCATTTTACCGGTAAGAAAAAAAGTAACAATCATAATTCCAAATAAAACCTTAAAAGTTATTGAACTAATTTGAGGTTCTTTAATTTCTAAAACCAAATTATGTTTTTTTTCAAAATTCTCTAAAAAGACTATTATTTTTTTTCTTATCTTTTCACTATGTCTGATTGCCATAAATATAACAAATATTAAAAACTCAATTATAAGTAATATCATTGTAGGAGTTTCCATTTATTTAACCTCCTTTTAAAACTTTCTTGGACTATATTTTTTTGAAAAGTATTCTTCATAAAGTTTTGGATATTCACCTGAAAGATATTTCAGAACTTGAGCAAAAGCACCTCTTGTTAATAATCCTAAATTGTAAATTTCATCAAGCGAATATTGGCTTCTTGCATGCGGTAAAAAACTATAATCAACAGAAGAACGCAATTCAACTTCTATCCCTTCTCCTTCATCAAGGACAAAAGCTTCAACAATATCTCCATTCTTATTAAAAATAATTGTATCACAATAAAGACCTGCTAAAGTTGAAAGCAGATATAGGAACGGAGTTGTTATATGAGTTTCCCCGGTATCAAGATCTAACATTTTATAATCTTCATCATTTTCATAAACAAACTTTCTAAAATCTTCCAAAATATTAATATCAGTTAAGTATTCTCCACCGTTTTCATAATCTTTGTCTGTATACTTAAAATCAATTTTTCTTTCAATAAGTTCACTTTCTATCGAACTTATTGTGACATCAATATTATCAAGTGTCCCTGTTACCGGATTTACAACAAAAATTTCATAAAACTCAGGAACCACGCATCTTAGCTTTCTTTTATCAAGACCAACTTTTAATTTAACAACTCCTTCCAATCTTATCATACTGTCAATATTAAATATCAACCTTCTTTCAATTGGAACATTATAATCATCCGGATCAAAATTTTTTCCGCCTTCTTCCTGTTTTTTTTCTAAAATTTTTTCTTTGACTTTATTTAGCATTTTTTGTTCTAAAGCTTTTATCCCATCTTCACTCATTTCTGTAAAAGCACGTATTTTTCTTTTTTCCTTTTGCATTTTTCCTCCTTTTTTATACATAAATATCACTTAAAACTTCCATTTCACAAAGCACTTTTGTTGAATTTGCCTTAAGTTTTTTCTGATTAAATTTAGAAATTTTTTCGAACAATGTTTCTAAATTATATTCTTTTTTTGCAACGAATAACAAAGTTTTCTTTTCAGGGTTTAAATCTTTTTGCGTAATATTAACTGTATAATCCTTTTTCCCAAAAGCAAATTTAAAACTTACATAAGCATATAAAAATTCAGAATTTTTCTGGTCGGCAAGAAAATTAACGTATCCTGTAGCTTCAGAAATATTTTTTGTATTTAGATAAAATGGTGTTAACGAAAGTTTTGGTTTAAGACTAAATACAAGAATTTCAATTTCTTTAAACTTTATTTTTGTTTTACACAATTTTTTACCTCCTTACCTTGTATTTGCTTTTTCTATTTTTTTCTGATTTATTACAATTTCAAGTGCCCTTTCATCATTTTTAATATTTTCAGGTGCTTTTTTATAAAGTTCAATATTTTTGGAAAGAGCTAAAAACCATAATTCTTCTGTTGCTTCTTTTAATGGAATATCAATTATTAATTCCGGACTTAATGCAATCATTTCTTTGAAAAGTGCTTTTTTGTCTTTTAAACTTGTTGCTTCCAATCCGAGTTCTTTCGAATGAATTCTAAATGCTTCGTTTAAATACTCAGAAGGTCTTTCGCTTCTCATTGAATTTAAAACTTCCGGATTTCTTTTCATATTATCTTCCATTAAAAACCAGCTCCATTTATCTTTATTAATAGCAAGTGTAGCTATATCAATGTTTTCTTTCATTTCTTTCGGCAAGTAATAATATATTTTTGCAGATCTTGCAACAGCAAGTTCACAAATTTCCTTGTCATTCTTTAATTTTTCATTAAGAAGTTTGTAATTTTTCCCGGCTATATTTACAAAATCCATTGCTATTTTTCTGTTGTCCTGAATTTCCTTTGGCAAATATTTAAAAATATTTTTTTCTGCTGAAACAGCTTTGATAAGTATTTCAGGATTTGCCAAAATTTCCTGATTTGCTAATCCAATAAAACTTGCCGGTGTTTTTTCAAAATTTAATTCAAGGAATATTTTTTCATCTGAAACAAGTTTTTTTATATTTTCATTTTCCGGATGTTTTTCTATAAAATTTCTAAAAATAACATAGTTTCTTGAAGCATCATCGTGTGAAAGTGCTGAAATAAAATTTAAAGTTTTTTTTAAAAGTTCAGCTTCATTTTTTTTAGAATATACCCCTGATAAAAGTTGAAATAAAGGATTTTTTTCAAATGTTTGTTTTAATTGCTCATACATTTCAGGCTTTTTACTTTCATTTAAAAGTTCCTTTTTGAATATTTTCCCTATAAAAGCATTTTTAACACCCAGTTCCAATATATCGGAAGTTTTAATGCCACTTATAATCATTTGGCTATGGAAAATATTCAGTTTTTTTTCAAAGCTTTCATCTGTTTCAAACTTTCCTGTACTTTCGATTTTTTGGAGTGCTAATTTAATAATATCACAATCTTTTTTCCAATCTTTTGCAATATTAATATATTCAATAGGAGAGTAAGAAAGCATTTCAAGAACTTTTTCTTTTTTTCTGAAATCACCGTTTATCAGCATTTCGTCATATTTGTAATTTTTTCTGTTTTCTTCATAACGATTTTTTACAACTTCAAATTTACCGGCAAGAAAAGGATTGTTTTTCAATGTTTCATCAGCAATTTTCCTTGTTTTTCCAGAAAAATTGTCTTTGCCAATATTTTGATAAAATTCAAGAGCTTTGGCCATTAAAATTTCATTTTGTTCTTTTGTATTTTCGGTAAAAATACCAAAATATACTCCCGCAAAATTTTCATTTAAAGCGGCCATTTTAAATTTCAAATCATTTTCCTGTTCTTTGTTAATTTTACGAAGTTCCATCACTTCTTCTTTTAACAAATTTAATAATTCAATATTTTCCATTTTTCTCTCCTTTTCGTTAGTCATTTTAACATTTTTTTTTAAAAAAAACAAATTTTTTTTTATTATTTTTTATTCAAAAACAAAAAACCTTTGAAAAACATAAAAAAAACAAATTATTTTTTATTTTTTTAAAAAAATGTTTTTTATTAATTAAAAAAGAAGGTCAACTCTTCCTTCTTTTTTGTGCTTTATCTAGTTTTAGCTTTTGTTTTTTTGGTTGTTTTTGTTTTTTCAGGTTTTTTGGCTTCAACAACTGCACCGGAAGTTCCCGTATCATCTGACAGAGAAGAAGTGTCAAAATTATTAATTTCCGGCTGTTGTGCAACATTTACATTAGGAACAGAATTTGTTTGGTTTTGATTTCCAATCTGCTGGGATAATTGTTGGATTTGTGCTTCAAGATTGCTGTTTTCCCTTTCCATATTCCTATTTGACATTGCCATTATAGCATTTGTTGTTGCTGTAGCTTCAATAGCTTTTGTTTCCGCCTGTCTAACTCTTTCTTCCATTTTTTCAAGAGCTTCCGTAATTTTTAATGTATTTTTTTCAGCTTCCATTGCTTTTTGTTCTAAAAAAGAATTTTGCTTTTCTAAATCTTTTTTCTTTGTCCCAGTAAAATTTCTTATCAAATCAGGTGCCAAGGTTAGAGCCGCCATTGTGAGCAGACCACCTTTTTTGCTTCCCCCACCAAGGAAGCCACCAATAAGATTTCCTAATCCTGAGCCATTTCCTCCTCCAAGTAATGTTTGTAAAATATTAGAAGTGTTGTTTTGCATATTGTTATTATTATTAAATCCATTAAAAAGAGAAAGACCTTTTGTAATATAATCCAGTCCATTATTTGTATTTAAATTGTTCATCAAATTCCCACGGTTTTGAGAATTATATGTGCCAAAATTATCACTGAATTCATCATTATAAAATAGACCCATTTATTTCACCTTCCTTTCAGGAGGGGGAAAGGAACCGCAAAGTCCCTTTACCCTCTTTGATTTGTATTTTCTTTTTTCTTTTCTGCTGTTTTTGTTATTTCTTCTTTATTTATTACTTTTGAAAGATCTTTTGTTTCTTTAACCGGTTCTTTCTTTTTCTCTTTATCTATTCCCTTATTTTCCTGTACTTTTTTTCCAGTATCTAAAGTTTTTTCTGTTTCTTTTCCTTCAACTTTTATTTTGCTTTTCTTTTCTTCTTTACTTTCTTCTTTTTTTACAGTTGTTTCATCTTCTTTTGTTCCGTTTCCTTTTGTATTTTCTTTAACGTTTTCTTTTGTTGCAACAACTGTTTCACCATTTGTTTTTACTGTCGCACCCATAATTGTTGCAAATTCGCTTTCTTTTGAAATTTTATTTTTAAAAGCAGGTTCTTCTTCTGCAAGTTTGGATAAGATTTTTCCTGACTGCGGGTTATTAGAAGCAAACTGGTCAATCACTTTCCCATTTGAAGGAGCTTTAAATTTTTCAATATAAGTATCTGCTTGTGCTTCTGTCAAACCTTTTGCAATGGCATTTTCTTTTAAATCCTTATAAAAATCGTTATATTGTTTTTCTGTGAAAAGACCTGCATTTATTACAGTTGCCCTGTCATTTCTACTTGCGGCATGTCTGTCAGAAGAATTTGAATCAAGTGTTGCAGCTCTTGCACCTACGCCATGAACAATATCAAGATTTTTAACTCCACCAGCACTTAGAATATCTTTCATTCCAGTTCCTCTTCTTGAAGAAATTTCCTGATTATATTTTTCGGAACCATTTTTAGAAGCACCGGCCGCAATTACTACTTCTGATTGACCATTTTTTTCCTGATGTTTTGCTAAAGTTACAGCTGCCGCCTCGGCCATTTTTTGGTCTTCCGCTGATAGATTTGCTTCGTCGTTTCCATATTCAAATGAAAGGTTTACATTTTTTAAATCTTCTTTTTCTTCAGCAACTTTTTCCGGTTCTTTTGCTTCTTTATTTCCTTCTTCTGTTTTTTCTGTTCTTTTTTCTGTTGCTTTTTCTTCTGCTTTTTTAGCTTTTTCCTGTTTTTTCTTCTTAAAAGCATTTATTGCCCATATAATACCACCAATCAATAAGGCTCCTAATAAAATAGGTAATGCTGTTTTTGTCCAATTTCTATGCTTTTTACCAGTATCAAGAATTTTATTGGCAGTGTCAGTTACTGGTGCTATTTGCCCCAATGGTACGTCTTCTTTTTTTAAATTTGGTGCCGGTTGAACTGGTTCAGGTGCCGGTTGAACTGGTTCAGGTGCCGGTTGAACTGGTTCAGGTCCTACCGTTTCTGGTTCTACCGGTTTTGGCGCTTCCGGTTTTGGTGGTTCCGGTTTTTGTTGTGGTTTTGGTTCTTCCGGTTTTGCTTGTGGTTTCGGTTCTACTTTTGGTTGAACTGGTTTAGCCGGTTCTGGTTTTGGTTGTGGTTGTGGTTCTACTTTTGGTTGAACCGGTTTTTGAGCTTCCGGTGTAACTTTTGGTGCCGCCGGTTGAACCGGTTTTCTTTCTCCAATAGTATTATTTACTCCTGCCCTTTGTCTAAATCCTGGTAAATTATTTTCGTTTGCCATTTTTATTTCTCCTTTGTTTTTTAGTTTTTTTATTTTATCAATAGTATTTTATTATATTTTTCCTATTCTGTCAAATCAGCAATTTTTAAACCATAATATTGCTGTTATTATATTTTTTTATCAATGTCTTTACTTGCGATAAATAGTTACTATTTGTTGCATATTTTTTTAAGCAGGATAAAGCCTGATCAGTATTTGTGGAAGTTGAATATCCTGCATAATGTCTTGAAGTCATTTTTAAATTTATATGATCTTTTATACTTTCAATTGGAGAATTGTAATCCC
>ERZ772910.468-NODE-468-length-23713-cov-6.352862_pt1 | contig 23713 bp, 22 predicted proteins | sample MGYA00511357_ERZ772910 | MGnify/ENA primary metagenome ERZ772910 (study PRJEB29015, sample SAMEA2738096) | human oral metagenome | biome: human oral; feature: human-associated habitat; material: saliva | place: China | collected 2193 ... | reverse complement strand
ACCCATCAACCCCTGCAGACCCATCAACCCCTGCAGACCCATCAACCCCTGCAGACCCATCAACCCCTGCAGATTCCGAGACTCAGAGTCAGAATGCACATGAGCAATCAAATAGCGCTGCTCAGGAACAGACTCCTTCTGGACGTCGCTCAAAAAAATCCGTACTTCCAGAAACTGGCGACGCTGCGTCTGCTACTGGTCTTCTAGCAAGCGCGGGATCTATTCTTGCTACTGCAGGTTTCTTGCGTAGACGCAAGCACTAACAGAATTTATTTCATATAGCGCAAATGACCCTTCTGATACATGTCAGAGGGGTCATTTTTTCAACATAACAGTCTTCAAATAAGTTCTCAGAAATTTTATAAAAGTAAGTATAGGGTAACTTGCTTTGGGAATATAACAGTTAACTAGTAATCATTACTAGTTAACTAAAGGATATATCTAATAGAAAGGTGTTAACCATGCTAAACGATAAGCTCAACGTTCTTCTCGCTAACTACGCTGTTGAGGCTCACAAGATTCACAACTTCCATTGGTATGTCAGCGGTCCTTCTTTCTACAACGTTCACACTGACCTCGACGAGGTTTACGGTGCAATGTATAACCAGCTTGACGAGGTTGCCGAGCTCATTCTGATGAATGACGGCTCTCCACTTGGTTCTATGGATTCCTTCCTCAAGAACGCAACTCTTTCCGAGGCTGCAGAGGGATTCAAGAATCCACAGGAGATTTACCAGGCAATTCTTGCTGACTACGAGGCAATTCGCACCTTCGCAGCAGAGATCAAGAAGGATGCAGATGCTGAGGACAACTTCCTTGTTTCCGCAGCAATGGACGAGCACATCGCTCTTCTCTCCAAGACTATTTGGATGATTAAACAGTCCAACAAGTAAGTTTGGCAAATACCCAGCCGGTTCAAACGGCCAGTTAAACCTTGTGTTTCTTTCTTTCCCATATGATCTGAAAATGCCGCTGGGCTTCCGGCGGCATTTTTTGGTCCATTTGATTCAAAACCGATGCAATTATGCGCCTCAGGCTGCCTACTATAGATTTTTGGATCAATCGACCCTGAAAAAAATCTACGAAGAAGGCTTTCGCGTGCTGTTTAAGCGTGTAGTTCCTCTGATTTCAAGACACTGCATTAAGACATCGCGCTGTGTAAAGACCAACAACTAGGCCAACTGTCCAATATGATGGACACATGACCGTAAGCCAATAACTACTATCTGTACTGTAGTAAGTGTTCTTGTTCAAAAAAGGCGTTTAACAGGCAAAAGACACATCAAACGTAGGAGGAATTATGTCTTTAACACGTCGCGAGTTCATTTATGCAGGTGCTTCTAGTTTGTTCACTCTTGGCTTGGCGGGTTGCGGAAAGAGCGGCACAACATCCACATCTACTTCTGACGTGAAGAAGGAAGAACCAAAGAAGTCAGAGGAGAAGCAGCCAGAAAAGTATGAGGTGACCATTGGCACTCTCACACAAATCGCTGATTACAAAGGTGACCCAGCAGCAAAGATCACGTTCAGTTTTACAAACAACTCTGATGAGACCGCTGCATTTATGAGTTCAGTGCGCGTAGAAGCGTATCAGGACGGTCAGCAGCTTGAAACTGCTGTTTCCAGTGATGTTAATTGGGAAAGCACTATGACAAAGATTAAGACTGGCACAAGCCTTGATGTTGAACAGGCATACAAGCTCATTAGCTCGTCCGATGTTGAGGTAGAGGTGTATCCGCTCTTTGGCAAAGATAAGCTTGCAGCCCAGACATTTAGTCTGCAGTAAGGTATCAGTACAGCTAGTTAACTACTTCAAAGAGCCGTTCACAAGACGGCTCTTTTTGCTGATGTTTTGTGGCGTACAGTAACCTACGAGAAGGGTTACTGTCCAGTTTGATGGACACATAAAATCTTATGAGTATCTAGATTTGTTGCAACAGAGAAAGGAGTTGTAATGGGTCTTGATGCATTTGTTCGTTGCAGGTGTTTTGAAGAGGGAAAACTTAAACCCGGTCCAATACCCTTGGAAGATTTTTACATTGATGATGAAGATCATATTTGTTCAAAGTTTTTAGATCAAAAGCTCGAGGAGCTTGGCTCTGACCTGTTTTGGGAACGCTATGGAGACCTAGAGAGCGATTTTCTCGATTGGATTGATAATGCCTGCGAGCATGAATATGGAGAAATTTGTTCTGAAAGTGTTGGTAATTTTTGCGGCGTATTAAATATTTACGCCGATTTAAGTTCAGATGAGGGTGAATCAAAGTATCCGTTATTAAATAACATGCTTCCTAGTATCAATGATGGTCTCTATCCTGTTGAAAAAGCACAGCCTACCCTTAATGAACTTGATAGATTTATAGAAGAGCATGCAAAGGTTCAAGGATATCAGCTCATTGACGAGGAAACGCATAAAGTTATTTTTTCTCGCGCGTTTGATGATGGTTTTTGTATGTACTGTGATGGCAATATTAATTATGGATTCGCGAAAGACAAAATGTATTTCCATCAAAATAAGCTTTCACAAAGTTATCAGACTGACCATTTTTACCAGATTCCAGCTGATGATTACAAACAAACGCAGAAGGTAGTTGTTTATTGTGATGACCCAAATAACTGTGAATCAAACTTTAGAATGACTTTACGAGGTCCAATTGATATTAAATTAGGCAATTCTGTTTTAAGAAGCTTCTCTGTTCAAAAGGCAACTTTAGACTTCAAAGAAACTAGTCATTTTTGGAGGCTAAATAAAATTAGAAACCTTCTTATAGCATCTATAGAAACAAAACATCCCATTATTTGGTGCTAAACATGCTCTTTAACAGGACACATGAGCTGTGTTATCTGGTTGTGGTCTGACATCATGCCGTCTAGAGATTCAAAAAAGAGGGCCACCACCAGGTAGCCCTCTTTCAGTTTGCGCTGGCGAGAAGAACGTTGCACTTGAACGATCTTCTCGCCAAGCGCTGGTTTTCTCGCCAGATGCTGATCTTAGTAGGTAGGGTTCTCTACCTCAACCTTGTCGACCTCCTGGAAAGGAGCAAGGGTTGAGACCATGACGATTGGCTCGTCATAAGGGTTGTTGACGTAGTGGACCTCGCCGGGCTCAATGTGGATGAAGTCGCCAGCCGAGAGGGTGTGAACCTCACCGTCAACCACAATGTCAACCTTGCCCTGGAGAATGTGGAAGTTCTCCTCCATGATGTTGTGGTAGTGGGCCTGGAAATCCTGGCCAGGCTGGAACTGGACCATGGCATAGTTCATGCGAGGGCCTTTCATCAGGTACTTAGGACCGTGATCTCCGCACCTGTACTCAAAATCGTTCTCGTTGACAATAAACATCTTGCTTTCCTTTCAGGCGCAACTTTTGATGCGACCAAACGTTTTTCTTGTGCGCTATGCGTATCCGTGGCGCAGCGGAGCCCGGCGTTTACAGACCAGGTGCTCTCCACATGCTCTTGACCTTGCCCTCTTCTGCAAGCTCAAGCTGACTCTTGTAAACATCCTTCCACTGGACATAGAGCTGGTCGTAAACAGCCTTGTTGTCTGGGTTGGGGGAGAATGTCTTATCCCATTTAACAACGCGCTTTGCACCCTCAGCGATGCTTGGGTAGATGCCCACACCGTAGCCTGCAAGAACAGCGGCGCCCAGAGCAGTTGCCTCTTTGACCTCTGGAATGCGAACGTTCTTGCCGGTAACGTCGGCAACAATCTGTGCCCACAGAGAACACTTGGAAGCGCCACCTGCAAAGATGAGCTCGCTTGGCTCATTGCCCGTAGCTTCTTTGACCAGTTCAATATGGCCGCGGACGAGAAGGGCGGTGTTCTCCAAAATTGCGCGATAGAAGGTGTACTTATTGAAACGCTCTGGATCAAGCTCAAAGTTGGTGAACGTTGGGCTTGCGTGGATCCAGTGGATGTAGTTCATAACGTCACTGAAGCAGCAAAGCATACCGTGGCTACCAGCAGGAATCTCTGCAGCGCGCTCGTTCATGACCTCATACACGTCATCAATGCCGCGCTCTTTTGCTTCGGCCTTTTCTGCCTGGCAGAAGCCGTCACGATACCAACGCATAACCAGACCAGGCTTGAATGCCAGAGCTTCGTACTGCCAAATCTGTGGAATAGCGTGGCAGTTTACACGGACGCGATAATCTGGGTCTGGAGTGCTCTTATCGGTGTTGAACTCGTACTGCCAGAAGCTACCACCAAAAACGCCAGCCTGGCCAGGCTCGCAAGCGCCAACGCCAATCATGCCCAGCTGGCAATCACCGCCGCCGACAACAACAGGTGTACCTTCGGCAAGGCCCGTCTCTACTGCGGCGTCTGCAGTTACAGTGCCAAGAACTTCTCCGCACTCGATAACCTGGCCAAAGAGATCATCACGAAGACCGCACTCCTTTGCAATCTCCGGATCCCAGGCGCGTTCTTCCAAGCTCATGATGCCGGTGGTACTGCCGTTTGATGGCTCAACCGCAAGAACACCAGTGAGCTTGTAAGCAAGCCAGTCGTTGAACATTCCAATCTTGGCTGCCTTGTTGTAGATCTCTGGCATCTTGTTCTTAACCCAAAGAAGACGAGGTAGAGCGCCTAGTGCATAGGTTTGACCACTCTTCTGGTAAATCTTCTTCTCAAGCTCTGGATCCATATCAATGAGCTGTTTAACCTCATCGACACTTCGGGCGTCAACGTTAGCGCATGCCCAAATCTCGTTGCCGTCTTGGTCATACAGAAGGATGCCCTCGCGCATGCAGGTGGTGGAAATACCTGCAATTTCTTTAGGATCAATGGAGGTCTTTGCCAAAACCTCTTTGATGCAGTCCAGAGCAAGCTGCCAGTTAGTAACCCAATCAAAGTCCATGCTGCCAGGCCAACGAGGGTCCTCATGGTGCTCCCACTCGCGCTGAGCAACCCCAACCTGCTCACCGTCAACACTAAAGAGAACGGCGCGAATACTTCCTGTTCCCGCGTCTAGTGCAAGAAGATACTTTCTCATCAGATCCTCCTTGTTTACGAAAGAAGCAGCTCAGCAGCGGTGTCTGAATCCGTGATTAGCACGTTTAGATAGCCGCCGTTAAGTACTGCTTTAATTGCCGTAACTTTATCTTTACCACCAGCAACGCCAACAACGTTCTTAAGCTGGCGAAGCTTGTCCAGATCGGTGCTAATGACGCGATCTTCAATTTCTGTCTTAATAAGGGTGCCGTCTTTATCCATAAAGTGATTGAGGACGTCGCCGACAGCTCCCTGCATCTTAAGTACGGCCAGCTCACCCTCGTTAAGGATGCCGTTGCGCAAAACGGTTGCGCCCTCAACTGCGGCGCCGATGCCGACCACACTCATGTCCGCATGTTCCGTCATGGTAGATACGTCTTGCAGGCTTTTCTCGTCAAGAAGTGCATCGCGCACTTGGCGAGAAGACACAACAAGTGGAGACGGTGTCAGGAACAGGTGCATGGAGTAGGCGGTGGTGCCAACGGTTGGCAGGTAGTAGCTCACGCCACCCGTAAGGCTAACAACGTTGAGCGACTCCTCGCGGTTCTTGGCAAGAAATCCCAGCATGCGACTGACGGTGTCGCCGTAGCCAATGTTGAGGTAGCCGTCCTCGCGCAGGTGATCGGAGACGTAGTGAGCTGCGCCCTGAGCAATAGATTGGTTAATAGCAGAGCTGTCCAGGGGAGTGGGTATCACAAAAGCATCCTTGAGGCCAAAGCGGTCAATAAGGAGTTGTTCTGCGGAAACGCGCTGGCTATCGTTCTTTCTGAAGCTGAACTGAACAATGCCTTGAGCGCGAGCCTCTTCAAGCAGACGAATAACTTTTGCACGAGAAACGCCCATGACCTCAGCAATCTGAGCCTGGGTGTTATCTTCCATGTAGTAATACCATGCAGCCTTGGTGGCTAGTGCATATGTCTGCTCGTCCATCCATCCTCCAGTTGATACTTTTGTTTAATACTAAAACATTTGTATCTAACATACTAGATTTCATTATAGTAATTTTTCTCCCTATTAACAGGAAGATATACTACAAATACCATAATTACGTACAGAAGAATTCTGAACTATTGTTCATTAGACAATCAAAAATACCATTCACGGCAGTAATAATACCGTTTGCCGTGACGGTGCTTTGAAGAATGCCTATTTATAGATATCTTCAAAGTGTGAGATTTTGTACGGCCGTTTGTTATTTTTGGTAGGAGGTACTATGGGTGAAACTTTTGACATCGATATCGATGCCACTGACCCAAAGTCGCCTGAAGGAAAAGATGCGTGTGAGCAGTGCGACACACTTCTTTCCGTCCGTGGAATCAAGAAGTCATTTGGTTCCAACGAGGTATTAAAAGGCATTAACTTAGATTTGGCGCCAGGAGAGGTCATCTCTCTTATTGGTGGCAACGGTTCCGGTAAATCTACCCTCATGAAGATCATCATGGGTATTTACTCTGCCGATGAGGGAGAAATTTCCATCGATCGTCAAAAGGTTGATATCTCCAATCCTAAGGCCGCACTTGCACACAGTATCTATATGGTTCCTCAGGAGCCAATGCTGTTCCCTAACATGACTGTTAGAGAGAACATCACCATTGGTTTTGAGGCTCCAAAAGCCGAGCTCAACAAGATGCTCGAAGATACTATGAAAGAGATTGGCTGGGAGCTTGATCTGGACCGCAAGGCAATGACGCTTTCTATTGCTGAGCAGGGCATGGTTGAGATTCTCCGCGGTCTTATGCGCCACTCCGAGATTCTTATTCTGGACGAGCCAACTTCCGCACTTACCTTTGACGAGGTACAGAGCCTCTTCAAGGTAGTCCAGGAGCTCAAGCTGAAGAATATTGGCATTATCTACATCACACACCGCCTGGCAGAGGTCTTTGAGATTTCTACCAGCATTGGTATTCTGCGCGACGGCGTTATGGCTATGCGCGGCAAAGTAGAGGACTTTACGCGAGAAGATCTTGTACGCGGACTTCTTCCACCAGACGCAGCAGAGATTAAGAAAGAGATTGCCGAGAGCGCAAACATTGATTACGACGCAGAGCCTATCTTTGAGCTTGCTGAGTTCACCGGCTATGGCTTTGCTGACGTAAATCTCAATATTTATCCAGGCGAGATTGTTGGTCTTGCAGGTATCGTTGGTGCTGGTAGATCAGAGATGGCTACCACCATTTACGGTATGGATAAGGTATTGGGCGGCAAGGTATTTGTTGATGGTAAAGACATTACCGGCAAGTCCACCAAAGACGTTATTGCTGCAGGTCTGAGCTATGTCCCAGAGGACCGCTTTAACGACGGTCTGTTTAGAATTCGTGACGTTGCCGAAAACACCACCAGTGCTCTACTTGCAAATTCTTCCCTGGGTAAGCTGCTGCTTAACCGTAAAGAAGAGGATAGGGTTTCTCAGAACTACGTTGATAACTTCCGTACCAAGGTCACAGGCCTTGATCAGGAGGTAGGCGGTCTTTCTGGTGGTAACCAGCAGAAGATTGTTATTGGCCGTGCATTCTCGGTTGCTCCAAAGGTTGTTATTTTGGACGAGCCAACCCGTGGTATTGACGCTGCTGCTCGTGGCGATGTGTACGCCGTTTTGCAGGAGCTCCGTAAGCAAGGCGTTTCTATTCTTCTGATTTCTTCTGATATGGAAGAGATTATTGAGCTTGCTGATCGCGCGTTCACCATGTACCAGGGACGCATTAATCACGAGTTCAAAAAAGAAGAAATTACGCAGGACAACCTCATGTCCGCTGCATTTGGATTGTAGGAGGTGACGTATGGATCTTGTAAAGCGCCTTCTCAAGGCTAGGGGACTGAGCAGCCTCGCATTCCTGATTGCTCTCTTTATTATTGTTGGTGCAATGAATCCTGCATTCTTGACGCCAGCAACAATTGCTGCCTGCTTTAACACGTCCGTTGTCTACACATTGGTCGCTGTTGGCGTTGCTTTCACCCTGTTCATTGGTGAGATTGACGTTTCTGTTGGTTCCAACCTGGGTCTTGTTGCTGTGGTAGTTGGCAGTATGCTGAGAGATGGAACTCCACTTCCTGTTGCTTGCCTGGTAGGTATTCTTATTGGTGTAGCAATTGGTCTGGTAAACGCCTGGGGCGTTGCCGTTATGAAGGCTCCATCGCTCATCTTTACCCTGGGTACCAACGGCGTTCTGCGTGGTATTGTCTACGTTTACACCAACGGCCAGTGGGTTGAGAACCTTCCTAAGGAGTTCAAAGACTTCTCGGCAGTAACTGGTATTGGTGACTTCACGGTTTACTACTGCGCAGTTATCGCACTGGTTATTCTGATTCACTTTGCGCTGACCCAGACCCGTCGTGGTCGCTGGTTTGCAGCAGTTGGCGATAACGCTAACGGTGCAACCCTGGTTGGTATTCCAGCTCTTCAGACCAAGATTCTGGCATACGTCATCTGCGGCGTTATGGCGGCTATCGGCGGCATCATCTTCTGCAGCCGTATTGGTTTTGTTACCCCAATGAGCGGCAACGGCTACGAGATGAAGGCTATTGCAGCCTGCGTTCTTGGTGGCGTTAGCCTGCTTGGTGGCGTTGGCTCCGTTCTTGGTGCGGCTGTCGGTTCCGTCATCATGGCATCCATCAGCTACCTGTTGGTCTTCATGGGCTTCTCGTCAAATTACGACAACGCAATTACCGGCGTCATCCTGATTGTCATTGTCGTTGTGGACGCTCTGCTTCAGCACCGCTCCATTGTTCAGAACAGACACGCTCGTCTGAACGCACGTGTTTCTCCAAAGACAACTTCTGAGGTTCTTGCAGAGCAGATTGCAGACTTTGGTGAGGCAGCTTTGAGCCCTTCAGGTAAGAAGGGCGGTGTTCGCTAATGATGAAGACACTTAAGGGATTTTTGTCCAAGGGCCAGACAAGCTGGAACATGATTCTTATTGGCCTGCTTGTGCTTGAGTTTGTCATTTTTGGCGCTGCAAACGGTAAGTTTTTGCGCCCAGCACTGCTGTTTACCAGCATTAACGACAACCTGCCAGTCTTTATGATCTCGCTTTTTGTAACGCTTGTTATGGTTACCGGCGGCATCGATATCCAGGTTGCATCTCTGGTTGGTCTAACGTCCATTACTATCGGCGTTGGCTGGCAGGATTTTGGCCTTCCTATCTGGGGTGCCGTGGGCGTTGCCTTTGTCCTGGTTGTTGCCTGTGGCGCGCTTTCGGGCTTCTTGATTGCATACTGCCGAGTGCAAGCAATGGTTGTTACCCTGGGCGGCAGCTTCCTGTACTCTGGTCTGGCGCTGCTCATCTCCACGCTCTCCAAGACCGAGAGCTATCAGGGAATTGGTGGCTTCCCCGAGGACTTCAAGTTTGTATCTAACTTCCAGCTCTTTGGCGTCATCCCATTCCAGCTGCTTATCTACATCTTGATGCTGGTCATTGCGTTTATTCTGCTGCACAAGACCAAGTATGGTCGCCGCATTACCCTGGTTGGCGTTAACCAGAGCGCAGCTGAGTTCTCTGGCATTAACAGCCGAGCAGTCATCATGTCCACCTACATGCTCACCGCAGTTTCCGCTGTTATTGCAGGTGTTGTTCTGACCGCTTACCTGGGTACCGCTAAGTCCGATCTTGGTGCCGACCTCACCATGGACATCATCACCGCAGTTGTTTTGGGCGGCACGCTTTCCACTGGTGGTAAGGGCTCCATCGTTGGTACCGCACTTGCTTCGTTTGTCATTGCATTCTTGCGCTTCGGTTTGCCACTGTGCTTCAAGGTAAGCCCACAGTACCTGGATATTCCTGTTGGTGTCCTGCTGGTTGTTGTCATCGTTGCTCGATCGGCAGCAAGCGGAACAAATATCGGTACGTTTTTGAAATCGCTGCTTTCTAGCAGCAGTAAAGCCAAGGCATAAGCTTTGGGGAAATTGTGCCTTAGGCACAGACAAGGGAGGTTACCTATGCAAGAGATTACTCGTCGTGGTTTTATTGGTGCCGCAGGCATCACCGCAGTTAGCGCTGGCCTCGCTCTGGCAGGCTGCAATAATGATGGTGGCGAGAAGAAGGAAGAGACCAAGAAGTCCGAGGGTGGCGGAGACGTCAAGGGTAAGACCGTAGCATTTATTCCTAAGGTCACCGGCAACGCATTCTTCGAGTCCGCAAACAAGGGCGCACAGGACAAGTCCAAGGAGTGGGGCTTCACCGTTGACTACATCGGCGACGCAACCGCATCCGTTTCCGCTCAGGTTTCCGTCATCAACCAGGCAGTTGCTAACGGCGTAGACGCAATCAGCATCTCTACCGTTGATGCAAAGGGCGTTTCTGATGCACTGAAGAAGGCAACTGCTGCTGGTATCGTAGTCACCACTTGGGACTCCGATTCTAACCCAGAGGATCGTACCCTCATGGTTTCTCAGGGTACTCCAGAGATCCTTGGCCAGATGCTTGTTGACATGGGCGTTTCCGGCCTCAAGGAGCGCGGCAAGGACCCAGAGAAGGACGAGATTACCTATGTCTGGCACTACTCCCAGGCAACCGTTACCGACCAGAACTCCTGGCAGGTAGCTGCACAGAAGATCATCAAGGAGAAGTATCCTAAGTGGAAGAACGTCCACGAGAATTACTACTCCAACCAGGACGCAGAGCAGGCAATCACCATTGGTGAGGCAATCCTTGACGCTTACCCAGAGATCGACCTGATCATCTGCAACGACTCCACCGCTCTTCCTGGCCAGCTCCAGGCTGCAGAGAACAAGGGCTACGACGAGAAGAAGATCACCATCACCGGTTTTGCTTCTCCACAGTCCATCAAGTCCTACTGCGAGCACGGCACCATCTACAACTGGGGCCTCTGGGACTGCGCAGTTCAGGGCGCTATGGGTTGCTACGTTGCAGCATTCCTTGCAGCTGGTAACGAGGTCAAGGTTGGCGACACCATCTCCATCCCAAGCATCGGCGATGTTAAGGTTGAGCCTAACGACTCCATCGCTGAGGGTGCAAAGACTGGCGAGAAGAACAACGGCGTTGTCCTGCTTCCTGAGCGCCTTGTCTTCACCAAGGAGAACATGAACAACTACTCCTTCTAATCAAGGCGTAAGTTCACGGCTGGCGAGAAGACCGATCTTCTCGCCAGCTTATGAGGTAATTCAGCCGCAGAGGAGGGTGGTCCTCCTGGGGCGGGCGCCCAAAGAGGCGCGTTCTCCTGCGAGGCGCGTTCTCCTGCGAGGCGCGCGCTCCTACGAAGCAGCTTCGCCAAAGAAGTCGCCTTCTCTGCGCGCTTTAAGGTTTTATTGAAAGGATTTTCATGGCAGATTTGGACGGATTGAAAGTAGCTAAGGATTATCACGTAGACACTCCTTTTGCTAACAATCAGGGATTTTATGTAAAGGGTGCAAACAACCTCGACTGGGGTATGCAGAAGCACCTCTCCAACATTTTTGATCCAAAGAGCGGCAACACTGTAATGTTCGCATTTGACCACGGTTACTTCATGGGTTCAACCGCTGGTCTCGAGCGTCTTGACCTGCTGCTTCCACAGCTTGCTCCTTACGTTGACTGCTTCATGGGCACCCGTGGCGCAATCAGGACCTGCGTATCTCCAGAGGTTTCTAAGGGCATCGCTCTTCGCGTTTCTTCTGGTTCTTCTATGCTGCAGTCCGACCTCTCGCACGAGGTTGTTGCTGTTGACATCGAGGATGCTATCCGCATGAATGCAGACTGCATGGCTGTTCAGACCTTCATCGGCGCTGATGGCCAGCTTTCCAGCATTGATAACCTCAGCCAGGTCATTAACGCTGGCTTCCGCTATAGCATTCCTACCCTCGGCGTTTGCGCTGTTGGTAAGGACATGGAGCGCACCGGCCGCTTCTTCAAGCTTGCAACCCGTATCATCGCTGAGATGGGCTGCCAGATTGTTAAGACTTACGACTGCGAGGACTTCGAGGAAGTTGTTGCAGCATGCCCAGTTCCAATTGTTGTTGCTGGCGGCAAGAAGCTTGCTGAGCGCGACGCTCTGCACCTTGCATACGACGTTATCCGCAAGGGTGCACGCGGCGTTGACATGGGCCGCAACATCTTCCAGAGCACCCATCCTCTGCAGATGGCTGAGGCTGTCCGCATGATCGTTCACGAGGGCGCAACCGACGCTCAGGCATGGGAGTTCTTCGAGGACGCAACCCACTAAGAGAGCGCACGCGCGGTGGCGCCGCAGGTACAACGGGCGCGAGCCCGCGCGACCTCCGAGCACGAAAGCGCAGCTCACACGCTGCTTTCTCATGTGACGAGAAACATACTGACCTTGAGCTGGTAATCCGAAAGGATTACCAGCTTTTTTCTGCAGCGTGTTAGCGTCGGCTTTTAGGCCTGGCGTACAAAATAGCGCAGCTTTAATATGTCTTGCTGAAGAATCGACATGTTCCTAATCAAGATAGCCAGTCAGCTAGGCGGTCGCACTACCCGATATTCATCTCTATGCATAAACTTCAGCTAATATGCTAGAAAATGAATAGAGAAATATAAGAAATTTAACTATCGATAAATTCTGTATCTTCGGAACACACCAAAGTCGGATATTCTGCTCAGATGCGGGCATTTTACACATCTAATGACGATAATCTGCATGCTTTAGCTATTTTCAGCGTCATGTATACGTCTTTTTGACAGATTATCCGACTTAGGTGTGTTTCCCAAATCCGAAATTTGCCTCGTGAGTCGATGGCGAGAAGGTCCAATTTTATCGCAAGCTGTATACCTGCGGTTTTATGTGATTGCATATTTTATAAGTTCGGATATGTATATAAAAAGTTTCATGGCATCTTTTGGGTCGCACTTGAGCCACATTCAAGATGTATTTAAGGGTCATTGCCATCGCCATTGGCATTGCCATAATATCCGTAGAAATTCAAAAGATATTTGAGCAGCTATTTGTAACCCTTCCTGGAAAATTTAAATCAGCTTAACAGCGATTTAACACCCCTTCTGTTGTACTAAAGCCAGGAGAAGGGAGTATCTATGAAATCAAAGCAAGCTTGTGGTTGGAGCTGCCGCCTACGTGTCCTGCCTATTCTATTTTTGCTATTAGGATGTGCATTTGTAGTCTATGGCGCTTCTCGCGGAGAGGTTCAGACCGTATTGGGAAAAGCGGTGCGAATCTGCCTTGAGTGTGTAGGTATTGGCTAGGTGACCTGCAGTGAAAGTACTCTCGGGAGCTAAATTTCTTGGAAAGAAAGTGCGAGAATTTATCACTAAAAGAGGTTTCGTGCAGGCATTCGCAACCTTTCTGACCAACCCTCACCTAACAAATTTTGCCAAGGGAACTATCTATACTGGTCCTGCAAAGTCAGTCTGTGTCCCTGGACTTAACTGCTATTCTTGCCCAGCAGCTACGGGCGCTTGCCCTATTGGAGCATTTCAGGCAGTAGTTGGATCTTCTAAATTCAGCTTCTCGTATTACATTACAGGTATTTTGATTCTTTTTGGAACTTTGATGGGAAGGTTTGTCTGCGGATTTCTGTGTCCATTTGGCTGGGTACAAGATCTTCTCCACAAGATTCCATTCCCAAAAAAATTTAGCACCAAAAAGCTCAAAGCCTTGCGCTATTTGAAGTACGTCATATTAATTGTGCTTGTCTGGGCTCTACCAGCTTTGATTCAAAATGCTGTAGGAATGGGAGAGCCTTATTTCTGTAAGTATGTTTGTCCACAGGGAATTCTCGAGGGGGCAATTCCGCTTTCTTTAGCAGATGTCAGCATTAAGGCAGCTCTGGGCACACTTTTTACGATGAAGTTCAGCATTCTGGCAACCGTTGTGCTGTTGAGCATCATGTTTTATCGTCCTTTTTGCAAATGGATTTGCCCGCTCGGAGCTTTTTATTCTCTGTTCAATCGCATCTCAATTTTGCAGTATCGAGTTGACGAGAAGACCTGTGTAAGCTGCGGAAAGTGTGCACGTACATGCAAGATGGACGTAGATATTACGAAGAATAACGCAGCCCTTGAGTGCATTCGCTGCGGAGAGTGCATAAAGGTATGTCCTGTTCATGCGATTGATGCAAAGCTCCTTTTAATCAACAAGAAAATCGAACAGTCGGAAAAGGTTGCTACAGCAAAGCGCTTGGAAAATCAGCAAACAGCATGCTCGGTAAAGTAAGGCGCCATAAAACGTGTATAGCTACGTTTCGTACGTAGAAAAGGTAGAAAGGAACAAAAATGAAAAAATTTGTAACAAAATCCCTGACGTATGTCGCTGGCCTACTTATGGCAGTTGCGCTTGTTGGATGCAGCGTTGGTGGCACTGGCAACACAGGCACAACAACCGCTCCAACTGCCGAGCAGCAGAATTCCGCTGCAGTTCCACCTGAGGCAGCATCAAAACTGCACCTCAAAGATGGCGATACCTTCCCAGATTTTAAGGCAACAGATATCACTACTGGCGCTACCTATGACAACACCGTATTTGGACAGAACAAGGTCACTGTTCTGACCTTCTGGTTCAATGGCTGTACTGGCTGCATTCAGGAGATGCCAATGCTTCAAGAACTTGCTGATACCTATAAGGACAAAGGTGTCAATGTCTTGGGTGTCAACGCCGAAGCCGCATACACGGACGACGCTAAGAAGGAAGCCGTAAATATTCTCCAGAAGCAGGGCGTTACCTACGGAAACGTCGCTCTTGATCCTCACAGCGATGGCGGTCACGTTATCGAAGGCCTCACAGCGTTCCCAACTACTATGGTTATTGACCAGAACGGTAGACTTGTGGGCGATCCAATTACCGGTGGCTCTAGCAAGCTTCAAGGCAGCGAACTTCAAAAGCGTGTTGACCAGGCCCTTGCTCAGGCAAAGTAGGTTATAGAAACTTACATACCACTCACGGCACACGGCGAGAAGAACTTCTCGCCGTAGGGTTCAATCGGTTAGCATTTGAAGTGTTGTATGAAGTACGCCTGGGCTGAGTCACTTGAGCTTGGTCCAGGCGTACTCTAATGCTTGCAACTAGCATCAAGCTACATTTGAAAGGGAAGAATTGAAAATCCTTGTAGTGGAAGATGAAAAAGAGCTTCTTGCCTCTATTGGAGAGGGACTTGAGCTGGACGGTTATTACGTTGATCTTGTCGATAACGGCACTCAGGCTCTTGAAATGGCTCAGCTTGAACAATATGACCTGATTCTGCTTGACCTTAACCTTCCTGGTATCGATGGACTTGATTTGCTGCGTACACTACGAGCGGAGCACTCAGAGACTAAGGTGCTGATCCTTTCTGCGCGTTCATCGGTGTCTGATCGCATTGTTGGATTAGATGAGGGTGCTGATGACTACCTTATAAAACCCTTTGCGTTTGGTGAACTCGAGGCCCGTATGAGGACGCTCTTGCGCCGCGAATATACGCATGGAGAAGCGTCTTTGACGTTGGGAGAGCTTCGGTTTGACACTACAGCTCGACAAGTTTTTGTTGGAGACGATCAGGTTAATTTCACCAAGAAAGAACTAGCAATTCTAGAGTATCTGATGCGACATGCTGGAGCGGTTGTGAGCAGTGAAGAGCTCATGACTCATGCGTGGGATAGCAATGTGGATCTATTCAGCAATTCTGTACGTGTGCATATTTTCTCAGTAAGAAAAAAGCTACGAGAAGCTCTTGGATATGACCCAATTTCCAACAAAGTAGGAGAGGGTTATTGCTTTAAGAAGGACAGCGATGACTAAGATAAGTGAAATAATCCCAAAGCCAATGCGATCAATACGCGCTCAGCTCACTCTTCTTATGGTGGGCTTATTGGTGTGCTGTTGCGTTGTTTTGACCTGGCTTGTGTATCGCTCGACTTCTGAGCTGCTGGAGCTGGCTGCAGCCAACGCTATCAACCAGGGAGCTCTTTCTATCGTTTTGGATGTAGATGCTATCGAGCGCTCTATTTTGTTTGACGCGCTGGGTATCTTGCTTGTTGTAATTGCTGCGGGAAGCTGTGCTGCTTACTTTTTAATTGGTCACTATACCAAGCCAGTTCAACAACTCTCTGCTCACATGAAAGAAATTAGCCCAAATACCTTGTCTGACTCCATTGAAATTGAGGGCGGTGGAGAAGAGATTCAAGAGCTGGTTAAGTCATTTAATCAGATGACCGAGCAACTAGATGAAGCATTTGCAATGCAAAGGCGTTTCTCGGCCAGCGCAGCTCACGAGCTCAGAACGCCAATTACCGTACTGAGAACCAAGCTGGATGTTTTTAAGAAAAAGAAACGCGAACAGCATGAATATGACGAGCTTGTAGACACGATGGAGACATACATTGACCGCCTATCTTCCATCATCACTGACCTTTTGGTATTTGCGGAGACATCTGAGCTAGGAGAGGTTGAGGACGTTTCTCTTGATTCAGTAGTTAAAACGGTCGTGGATGATCTTGAATCGGTTGCCCAAAATAATATGGTAAACGTGCAGATTGACGAACAGTCCATGACTCAATCTGAGGCACAGACCTTTATCGTTAAAGGAAATACCAATCTGCTATATCGAGCTCTTTACAACCTGGTCGAAAATGCCATTCGTTATAACAATGAAGAAGGTTCAGTTAACATTACTCTAGAAACCAGGGGTCAAGAAGGCCTTGTAACAATTGCCGATACAGGAGTAGGCATAGCTCCTGAGCAAAGAGAGCTTGTTTTTGAGCCGTTCTACAGGGTGAATAAGTCACGATCCAGAGAGTTTGGCGGCGCAGGCATTGGTCTTTCACTGGTCAAGACTATCTTGAAGCGGCATGGAGCTTCCATAACAGTCTCTGAAAACAACCCTCAGGGTTCTGTATTTACTATCAGAATCCCACTGGTTGATTCAATGGACTCCGAGTAGTTTTTAACCCTTCACATATACTTCCGGTCATAGATAAGATGAATGGCAGCTAATGGCGAGAAGTACAATGGCTAAAATAGTTGTTAATACATAGATGCTCTAGTGATGAAGGGGAGCCAAGCATGGAGTTTATTCTAGATACAGCTGATCTTGAGGCAGTTAAGCAGCTTGATGAGCTTTTGACTATTGATGGAGTTACCACCAATCCTGCAATCATCACTAGAAGTGGCAAGCAACCTGAGCAGGTAATTAAGGAGTTCGTGGAGTACCTGTTGCCTGAGCAAAAGTTCTTTGTTCAGGTTGTTTCGACTGACTATGAGAAGATGTTGGAAGAGGCTCGCTATATTTGTGGTCTTCGCCCCGAGAATACCTATGTGAAGATTCCTGTTACCCGCAATGGATACAAGGCGATTAAGCAGCTTAAGTCTGAGGGTCTTGGCGTTCTTGCAACGGCAATTTATTCTGCGGACGAGGCATTTTTGGCGGCCATGAATGGCGCAGATTACCTGGCTCCTTATGTTAACCGCATGTGTAATTACGGTGACGGTATCGGTCAGGTTTTTGACCTTATGCAGATGCTTGAAACTCATGGACTGAATTCCAAGATTCTTGCTGCATCATTTAAGAATACTGAGCAGGTTCATGCGCTTATTTCTGCAGGTATTGATGCAGTTACCCTTCCACCTGATATTGTCTACACCATGATGGACCACCCTGGAACAAAGATTGCTGTTGACGAGTTTTCCGCTGCATGGCATGAGGCTTACGGTAGGGATACGCTGCTGGGATAGGCTGAAAAACAGAAGATGAGATAGTAGGCGTTGTTTTAACTTCAACAACGCCTACTTTATATATTGTTATCCAGATTTCATAGAAGAATATTAAGATTAAATGTAATTTAAAGTGTTAAAACGTATTATTAAGTATGTTTTAGCATAGCCGTGATAAGACCATCAATACCATCTCCGCCTGAGCTGTTTTTAATCAAGCCGGAATCTGCTACTTCGAAAAGAGCTTTATACACAATTAGGCGTTCATTATAAAATTGAGTTGCATTGTTTTGATCTGGGGTTCCCGATTCTTTTAATAGTGCTTGATAAAAACGTGTAAGTGCTGCGCGTTCCGTACAAGTGATTTGTAAATGCTTTGCCGATTGGATTTGCTTAATTAACACTCGAATGATATATACAACAAATGTAATGAATGAAACTAAAATTACTGAAGGAGAAAGGTAGGGAATATGGCTCTGAAGTTTAATAACATTAGGTACAGCAACGCTTAATGAGAATATAAATATAAGACTGACTAAGATTGTCAAAAAGGTAAGTATTCCTGCTGACCTTTTATAATTTTTTGCTTGTTCATTCCATAAGGCCTCAGGAGCTTCAAGTTTTAGTTTTTCAGTATATGACGCCTCAAGATTAGTCCATAGGTTCTTTTTTGCTTCGAGTTCATCTTGAATTTCTTGAGCAGCATTCTGTGCATCTTTAATTTTTTCTTGAGCTTTGTTTAGTTTGGCGGACAAAATCTCATTATATCGATCAATCGTTTCCTCTGAAATTCTATTCCAGTCGACTTTCGTATCAAAAAGATATTCGCGTAGACAATATATTGAAGAAATATTTTTAGCTATGTCGGAAGACCCAATGTTAGGAGTTAATTGACTTGGGTTTTTGTTTAAGGCAATGTATGAAAGCAATGAATCTTCAAGCTGATTAATTGCGTCTAATTCGCCTAGTCGTGAAATTGAATACTCTAAAAAACTGGCAAGAGAGTTAATTCTCTTATCCTTTAGACTTGGAGTTCGAAAATATAATTCACGATAGATGGGCAAAGAGTAATTTTTAACCGTCGTCTCTTCACTGGAAGACAAGTTTGGAACACCTAATGCCGATAAAATATCATTAATCTGACCGGCTTTATCATTATATTTTCTTGTGGTCGCTTCTTTTAATCCAGCTGATATTTGATGCTCTTTGGACTCCCAAATTGAATAATAGTTAGTTTGATCGCTTGTCGGAATTACATTTTTCCAGTAGGAAATATTTTGAGAAACGAATTCTTCAAACTCTATAAAATTTAGTTTTAAAGTTTCTGCATCAAGAACAAATGCTTCATCAAAATAAAGGATAAAAGTTAATTTCTTTTGATACAAATTTTTTAATGTATTTTTTTGTAAGGTCATGCTGCATCCTTTGACGTGGGTTACTTACAAAATAGTTGTTTTTTTAAATAGGGGTAGTCCAATTCCACCAGCGGCCGCAAAACGTCGGTGAAAAAATCTACTACAAACTGACTTAGATTATGTATATAAGTCAGACATAGGGGTATAAGCAAAACCGTAAAGCAGAAACACGGTATGTGTTCACGGTTAGCTTGTGCCCCTTTTTAGGTCATCTACCTGTGGGGTTTCTCGCCAAACGGAACACGTACATAGGAAAGGATGATTCACAATGGGTAAGATTCTTGGAATTGACCTGGGTACTACAAACTCAGCTATGGCTGTCCTCGAGGGTGGAGAGCCAACTATTATCGTTAACGCAGAGGGAGACCGCACAACTCCTTCCGTCGTCGGCTTCCGTGCTGACGGTGACCGCATTGTTGGTAAGGCAGCAAAGAACCAGGCTGTCACCAATCCTGTAAACACCGTCTTCTCCATCAAGCGTTTCATGGGCCGCAAGTTTGACGAGGTTCAGTCTGAGATTAAGACCGTCCCTTACAAGGTCAAGGCTGGCACCGACGGTCGCGCAGTTGTCGAGATTGACGGCGTTGACTACACTCCAGAGCAGATCAGCGCTATGACCCTTGCAAAGATGAAGGCAGACGCCGAGAAGTACCTCGGTGAGCCTGTAACCGACGCTGTCATCACTGTCCCAGCATACTTCAACGACGCACAGCGTCAGGCAACCAAGGACGCAGGTAAGATTGCTGGCCTCAACGTTCAGCGTATCGTCAACGAGCCAACCGCAGCAGCTCTTGCTTACGGTCTGGACAAGAAGGACCAGGACCACAAGGTTCTTGTCTTCGACCTCGGTGGCGGCACCTTCGACGTCTCCCTGCTTGATCTTGCAGACGGCGTTGTTGAGGTTCTTGCAACCAACGGCGACAACCACCTGGGCGGCGATGACTGGGATCAGCGTGTTATCGACTGGCTTGCAGACAAGTTCAACTCCGATAACAGCATTGACCTCCGCAAGGACCCAATGGCACTTCAGCGCCTCAAGGAGGCTGCAGAGAATGCCAAGAAGGAGCTCTCCAGCGCTCAGCAGGCACAGATTAACCTGCCATTCATCACTGCAGATGCATCTGGTCCTAAGCACCTTGACTACACTCTGACTCGTGCAGAGTTTGAGCGCATCACCCGCGATCTTCTCGACCGCTGCAAGGCTCCTGTAACCAAGGCACTCCAGGACGCAGGCCTTCAGCTCTCCGATGTCAGCGAGGTCATTCTGGTCGGTGGCTCCACTCGTATGCCAGCTGTTCAGGACCTGGTCAAGAGCATGACCGGCAAGCAGCCTAACATGTCCGTCAACCCAGACGAGGTTGTTGCAGACGGTGCAGCTGTTCAGGGTGGCGTTCTTACCGGCGACGTCTCCGGCATCCTGCTGCTGGACGTAACTCCACTGTCCCTGGGTGTTGAGACCCTCGGCGGCGTTGTTGACAAGGTTATTGACCGCAACACCACCATCCCAACCTCCAGCACAAAGGTTTACTCCACTGCAGCTGATAACCAGACTTCCGTTGAGATTCACGTCCTCCAGGGTGAGCGCGAGATGGCTTCTGACAACAAGAGCCTTGGTAAGTTCAACCTTACCGGCATTCCTGCTGCTCAGCGCGGTATCCCTCAGATTGAGGTTACCTTTGACATCGACGCAAACGGCATCCTGAAGGTCACTGCTAAGGACAAGGCAACTGACAAGTCCCAGGAGATCACCATTTCTGGCTCCACCGCTCTGTCCGACGATGAAGTTGACCGCATGGTCAAGGACGCAGAGTCCCACGCTGAGGAAGACAAGAAGCGCAAGGACGAGATCGAGGTTCGCAACCAGGTAGACTCCCTGGCATACAGCACCGAGCAGACCGTCAAAGACCTTGGCGATAAGGTTCCTGAGGATCAGAAGAAGGCTGTTGAAGAGGCAGTTGCTGAGGCAAAGACCGCACTTGATGGCTCTGACATTGAGGCAATCAAGAAGGCTGGCGAGAAGCTCACCGAGGTTGGTCAGAAGCTCGCAGAGATTGTCTACGCAGATGCTCAGGCTCAGACCGCTGGCAACAACGGCGCAGCAAGTAACCCTTCTGAGCCAGATGTTGTTGATGCAGACTACGAGGTTGTCGACGACGATAAGAACCAGAACTAATCTGAGTTTCTCGGCATATGCGCTTGGGTAACTTGGTGCAGCAGCTGGTAGACAATGTGATATGACTCGGAGGCGGCTGGCGGAAACGTTTGGCCGCCTTCTACACATAGGGAGGTGATGGCAGTGACAACAGCAGATCAGAACAAGGTTGGCACTTCCTTTGATAACGAGAATAACGGTGATGAAACCGTAGGCGCCGTCGGCGTTGTGGGGGATGGTTCCGCAAGTCAGACGCTTGATGGCAACGCGACCGCTGCCAACGGCACAGCTGGCGTGGCTGGCGCAGGCCGTCCGATGACCGAAGAAGAGATGATTGCTGAGGCAATTCGTCGTGGAGAAGAGACGGCTGAGGCAGAGATTGCTGCCGATGCTCAGCGTGCAGCTCAGGAGCGCGATCGCCTGCAGAACGAGCTGGACTCGGTCTCTGACCAGATTGAGGCAGCAAAGCAGCAGGCAGCTGAGGCAAACGACCGCTTCTTGCGCCTACAGGCTGACTGGGATAACTACCGTCGTCGTACCGCTCAGGAGCGCCTTGATGAGCGTCAGCGTGCAACAGAGAAGCTGGTAGTTGATCTTCTCCCTGTTATTGATGACTTGGAGCGCGCTATTGAGCACGCGGACAACTTGACCGACCCTGCAGCTCAGCAGTTTGTTGAGGGTGTCACCGCAGTGTGCAATAAGCTTGTGGGCGTCTTGAACAAAGAGGGTGTTGAGGTAGTCAACCCTGTGGGCGAGGCCTTTGATCCTCTATCTCACCAGGCAGTAAGCCAGATTGAGGATACCCAGGCGTATGATGAGACCGTCGCCCAGGTGTACCAAAAGGGCTATCGTATGGGCGGCAAGGACATTCGTACTGCAATGGTTGTTGTTACTCACGGCGGTCCAAAGCGCCCAGCTGAGTCAGAGGCTGCGGACGGCGCTGAGGTAGACTCCGCAGACGGCGCTGCCGCAAATGGCGCAACCGAGTAAGACAGAGTAGTTTAGAGAGGAGGCCGTGCTGAATGGCAGGTAGTAAGACTTTTTATGATGTTCTTGGCGTGAAGCGCGACGCCTCGAAGTCTGATATTCAAAAAGCGTTTAGAAAACTTGCAGCTAAATACCACCCTGATAGAGGTGGCGATGAAGCCAAGTTCAAAGAGATTTCGGAAGCGTATAACACGCTCTCTGACGATAAGAAACGCCAGGAGTATGACCAGATGCTCGCGTTTGGCGGTATTCCTGGAGGCGGATTTGGTGGTCGCCAGGGTGGTTTCACCTATACCACCAACGTAAACGGCGCCAATTTTGCCGATTTCTTTAGTGGCTTTGGCGGCGGCGCAGGCGCGGGAGCTGGCGGCTTTGACTTTGCCGATATCTTTGGCGGGCGAGCAAACCGTCCCGTTGCAGGCAGTGACCTTACTATGTCCGTAAACGTATCGTTTGACGAGGCATTTAAGGGAACTTCTCGCAAGGCAACGTATCGCGTGCCTTCAACTGGTGAGGAGCAGTCGCTGACCATTAAGGTGCCGGCCGGCGCTTACGACGGCATGAAGTTGCGTTACAAGAAGCATGGCGAGTACGGCGTTAACGGCGGTCCACGAGGCAACCTTGTGGTTACCATCAACGTTGCAGCTCATCCGGTCTTCTCGCGAGATGGTGCTGACGTGCGCATGAAGCTGCCAGTAAGCATCTACGAGGCAGCTTTGGGCACTTCGGTCGACGTGCCAACACCTGACGGAACTACGGTGCGACTCAAGGTTCCCGCAGGTACACAGAGCGGAAAAACGTTCAGGTTCAAGAACTTGGGCGCTCCTCGCGTAAAAGATCCTGCGACTCGCGGAGCGCTGTATGTTTCGGTGGACGTCAAGGTTCCAACAAAACTTTCCAAGAAGGAGCGAGACGCTCTTCAGGCGTTGCTTGATGCCGACGAGCGCAGCTACCGAGAGGAGCGGTAATGGCTCGAAAGAAGGATGACGGTCGTAACAAGCCGCTCTACATGATTAGCGTTGCGGCCGAGCTCACGGGCATGCATCCGCAGACGCTTCGCGTGTACGAGCAGAAGGGCCTGATCAACCCCGGCCGTTCCAGGGGCAACACGCGCCTGTATTCTCGCGCGGACATTGACCGCCTCAATCTTGTCTCAAAGCTGACGGACGAGGGCATCAACCTTGCTGGTGTTGTGCGCATTCTTGACATGCGCGAACGAGCTCTCGAGAAGGACGATCTTATCGATGAGCTGCGTGAACGCATTCGCGTGCTTGAGGATGAGCTCCACGAGTACCACATGCGCGAGCGCATCACCTCACTTGTTCGTTATAGTGAGACCAGTCCAGAGATGGTGATGCAGCGTCTGCTTGGTATGCCAAGTTCCGCTCCTTCTGACGCCGGCACTGAGGACAGTTCGACGCAGCCAAAGGAATCGTAAGACAACGAGGCAAGTGCTACTAGTAAATGACCAGCTCTTCATGCGCGTATGTGGGGAGCTGGTTTTTGTTTGGTTGCCGAATACCGAATACCGAATACCGAATACCGAATACCGAATACCGAATACCGAATACCGAAT
>ERZ772910.466-NODE-466-length-23857-cov-3.050416_pt1 | contig 23857 bp, 19 predicted proteins | sample MGYA00511357_ERZ772910 | MGnify/ENA primary metagenome ERZ772910 (study PRJEB29015, sample SAMEA2738096) | human oral metagenome | biome: human oral; feature: human-associated habitat; material: saliva | place: China | collected 2193 ... | reverse complement strand
ACATTGGTACGGGCTACAGATTCCCCCGTAGTAGAGGAAGTAGGTTGAGCCTTTGTTGTAGTTGATTCCATAACCACATCCACTGTGGTGGATTCCCCTACAGTGCGCTCTACAGTATGCATCCCCAAAGAGGAAAATACCAAAATGTCAGTACTTTTGGCTAAAATCGTATACCCTCCCTTAGCATCGGTCTGGGTAGTACGTGAGGAATCCCCCTTGAGAGAAACCACGACTCCTTGCTGTGGTAAGCCCTGTGAGTTCTTAACGGTCCCACTGATGGACTTCTCTTGTGCAAAAGTGTGAATCATCCCCAGAAGGGAAAACAGTAAGCAAATGCTTATTTTGATTCGCATAAATTTGAGTTTTTATTTTTAGGCCAAATTTACGATTTTTTACGAGACTGACGAGTTTTTTCCTTCCTTTTAAGAAAAAATAAGGATTTTTATAATTATTCTAAGCAATAATTGATAGTCAGTACTCAATAATATGGGTTAGTAACTTAAAAGAAGACTTTCGAATCTTCAAAAGTCTTCTTTTTTTAACATATTTACTCTATTTCTCATTCATCGCTATCAATTGATAGCTTTCCTGATGGTAACTAACCTCTACAGCCTCAGATTTCTCCTCTTTCAACCGCTTCTTCCAAAGCCTTGATAGTAGTATCCAAATCGGCATAGGAAAGGGCATCGTTGAGGAAGTAACTTTCGTAACCACTGGGGGGAAGGTAGATACCTCGGGAGAGCATGGCATGGAAATACTTCTTGAAACGCTGGTGATCCGCACGCTGTGCTGAAGCAAAATCGGTTACAGGTTCCTGGGTAAAGAATACCGAACACATGGAGCCAAAGCGATTGATCTGATGGGGGATTCCCGCCTGGGTAAGTACCCTATCCAAGCCTTCATGCAGATAGGCTGTCTTCTTGCCTAAGCTCTCAAATACCTCAGAGCGCTTCTCTATCTCGGTAAGCATGGCCAGTCCTGCACTCATCGCTAAGGGGTTTCCACTGAGTGTACCTGCTTGATACACTGCTCCTAAGGGCGCTAAGTGATCCATAATCTCATTGCGTGCTGCAAAAGCAGCCACAGGCAATCCACCACCTATTACTTTCCCAAAGGTAACAATATCTGCGTTGATATGTAGCGCCTCTTGAGCTCCTCCTTTGGCCAAGCGGAAACCTGTCATCACCTCATCGAAGATAAGGAGAGTACCCTCTTGGTCACATAGTGCTCGTAGCGCTTCCAAGAACCCTTCTTTAGGCAATACACAGCCCATATTTCCCGCTATAGGTTCTATGATAAGAGCAGCTATCTGTTTGGGATGTGCTGCAAAGAGTTGTTTTACAGAATCAATATCGTTGTAGGTAGCCAATAGTGTATCCTTGGCCGTTCCTTGGGTGACCCCTGGGCTATTAGGAACTCCAAAAGTGGTAGCCCCACTACCTGCAGCAATAAGGAAAGAATCCGAATGACCATGGTAGCATCCCGCAAACTTGATGATCTTTTCCCGCTGGGTATAGCCACGAGCCAAACGAATAGCACTCATACAAGCTTCTGTACCACTATTGACAAAGCGTATTTTATCTACATTGGGCACCATAGAAAGGGCTTTTTGAGCAATTTCTGTCTCTACCTCAGTAGGCATCCCAAAGGACGTACCGCGCTTAGCTCGCTCAGTTACCGCTTCAATAACGGGAGCATAGGCATGACCAAAGAGCAGAGGCCCCCAGGAGGCTATATAGTCGATGAGCTTATTCCCATCAGCATCGTATAGGTAAGCCCCCTTGGCATATTCTACAAAAATAGGGTTGCCTCCTACGGCATTGAAAGCGCGTACGGGAGAGTTCACCCCTCCTGGAAGCACTTGTTGTGCTTCGTGGAATAATTCACTACTTCTCTTGTATTGTAACATCTTTTGAATCTTTTCGTTGGTGCAAAAGTACAAAATTAATAGGGAATGGTCAATGATTCCCCTTTAATTTTTCGTTCCTTGTGGCAAGCTAAGGAGTACACTTACGGCATTTCCTCCAAAACCAGTAGCATTGACAAGTATTTTTTTCAGAGGTCTTGGAGAGGTTTGGGGCAAGTAGGGCACTGCTAAAAACTGCTGATACTGGAGCATAAGCACCGCCATTTCCAAAGCTAAAGCACCACTGGAGGCAAAGGTATGTCCTATCTTCCACTTGTTGGAAGTGAGCAAAGGAAGATTCTCTCCAAATACTTCCCTTAGTGCATGATATTCTGCCTCGTCCCCCTTGATCGTTCCCGTACAATGGGGTATCACCACATCTACCTCAGTAGGATTCAACCCTTGTAAGGCCTGCCGCATGCTCCTTTGTAGGGCTTCTGCCTCGGGAGAAATGGCTACCGGATGAGTGATGACCTCAGTAGCATAGCCTATTCCTATGATTGTCGCCAAGGCGTTGGGTTTATCTCCTTTTTCTATAGCAAATACAGCACTTCCCTCCCCTAGTACCATAGTGTTCTTGTGCTTTTCCAAAAGCAAAGGCAAGCAAGGATAAGTATCACCAAAAGAACCATATATCTTAAGAGCCTTCATCTGGGCAAGGGTAAAAGGAGTCAAAGGAGCCTCACTCCCCCCTACAAGAAAACCTTCTGCCATATCAGCATGAAGCCATGCTACCGCATTGAGCAAGGCATGTAGTGCTGTAGAACAAGTGATAGAGTGAGAGATGGCCACCCCTTGTCCTTTGGCATCCTGCATCACCCAAGAGGCAATATTACCCAAAGAAGTAGTCGGCGAGGCCAAAGGTGCACATTTGCCCTGTGCAAGATAGTCTTGGTGATATTGTTCAAAGAGAGTCGTAGCTCCTCGGGAAGAACCTATATTGACCCCGAAGTCCTTACCCTGCTCCCAGCCCGCCTCCTGCAAGGCCTGCCGTGAGGCATATAGCGCATAGAGTACCGTAGGATCTACACTTCTATATCGGGCATTTTCCTGCCGTATCTCTCTGACCAAAGCATAGCTTTCCTCCTGCAATTTCCCTACAGGAAGCTGCTCCTCGCCTACTTGTTGTCCTACAAGTAATGGTTTATCACTGAGATAATTCCTCCAGATATCTGCTCTGTATGCTCCTAATGGAGAGATACTCCCCATTCCTGTAATAGATATATTGGTTTGCATGTGTTTTTATCATTTTCAAAGGGCTACAAAATTACGATTTTTTACCAAACTATCCAATAAAAGAGTAAATTACCTCATATACTTCACTTGTGTAGACTCTACCCTTCCGTTTTGATATCAATGTAATCACTTTTATCATTTATCAGGACATAACTCTGCTCACCGTTCACTGCTCACTATATAAAAAATAAAACCTTATACTTCTTTGGGTATGTCCTAAAAATGACGTACTTTTGCGGTGCTATTTGTAGTTATTAGCCAAATCCATATTTTTTGAAACGAATATCTATTACAGAAATCAACCGCTTAGCACTGCCCGCCCTTGTTTCTGGAGTGATAGAGCCACTTATATCACTTACCGACACCGTTATGGCTGGACATATCGCCCTGAATACAAAGGAAGTCCTCGGGGCAGTGGGCATCGTTTCTTCTTTTCTGACCTCCTTGGTATGGATATTCATTCAGAGCAGTCGTGCCATCACCTCACAAGTAGCCTATGCTTATGGGCAGGACAAGCTCAACCAGCTCAAGAGCTTAGTAGCACAGATCCTTACTCTCTCCTTGGGGCTTTCACTGTTGTGCTCTATCTTGGCATTTTTCACCAGAGAGATAATCCTAACCAATTTCTACGATGCGGATGGCATTCTCTTGGATTATTGCTTGGATTACTTTCGCATCCGTGTGTGGGGATTTCCCTTTACCCTGCTAACCCTGACTATACACAGTATCTTCCGAGGGATGCAGAACACCTCTTGGTCTATGTATATCAGCATCTTGGGTGGGGTTATCAACTTGGTATTCAACTATATTTTCGTTTTTGTCCTCCATTGGGATATCAAGGGATTGGCTTGGGCGAGCCTATTAGCACAAGGGGTCATGTTTGCTGTATCCTTATACTTCCTCTATGAGAGAACCCCTTACCGCTTTATCCTCACCAAGTCGCTACACCCTAAATTCTTCCAGAGCCTGCGCATGAGCTTTGACCTAATCATACGCTCATCCTTACTACAAGGGGTACTTTACTTCTCTTTCCTCAGTGCCACAAAGTTAGGCGGGGGTGAGGACAGTACCATTGTTGCCACCCATACCATCTTAAATCAAGTTTGGCTGTTTTCAGTCTTTCTCTTTGACGGTTATTGCAATGCTGGCGGCTTACTCTCTGGGAGGCTCTATAGTACCCAGCAGTACCAGACCATACGCAACTTGGTAAAGGACTTGTTCTATATAGTGCTAACCATTGGGATGGTTATTCTTTTGGTATACTTCCTATTCTACCATCAAATAGGAGTCTTTATGACCAAGAATAAGGATGTGCAGTTGCTCTTCTTCGAAACCTTCTGGATTGTGGTACTCATGCAGCCTCTCAATGCGATCACCTTCCTTTTCGATGGTATCTATAAGGGGATGGGCTTTACCGCCATCCTAAGAAATGCCTTTATCATCGCTACCTTTTTAGGCTTCTTCCCTACCTTCTATGTCACCCAATCGCTGCTGGAATGGGGGCTGAGTGGAATCTGGCTGACCTTCTTTGTCTGGATGGCTTTCCGCGGAGGAATCCTCATTATTCACTATATCAATTTCTTTTTTAACCGCCCCTTACAAGCAGGATAAATAGGGACAAATAGGCGTCCTAATTTGTTTTTTCTTTAAAAGATTTTTCGTACATTTGCCCCACTATTTAGATTGATTAAAAGACAAATTTCTAAGCATACCATGAAAAATATCGCCATACTTATGGGAGGTTTCTCCCAAGAAGCTGCCGTTTCTCTCCAAAGTGCTGCCACTGTAGCTGAGTACTTGGACAAGAGCAAATACACAGCTTATCGTATCCTAATTACCAAAGAAAAATGGGTATATACCGACACCCTTGGTCAAGAAATCCCGGTAGATAAGAATGATTTCTCTCTGACCTTGGAGGGGAAGAAAATCACCTTCGATTGTGCTTTCAATGCCATCCATGGAACCCCTGGGGAGGACGGCTACTTACAAGCCTATTTTGCTCTGGTGGGTGTACCTATCACTGGCTGTAGCATGTATGCTTCAGCACTGACTTTCAACAAGCGAGATATGCTCTCGGTGCTCAAGCCTTATGGTATCCCTCGGGCAAAGGCTTATTACCTGAACCAAGGAGAACCTTTCTCCACTCGCGAGATTATCAAAACAGTAGGCTTGCCCTGCTTTGTCAAGGCTAACCGATCTGGCAGCAGCATAGGAGTCTTCAAGGCTTACGACGAGAAGGATATAGATCAAGCCATTGAAAAGGCTTTCGAGGTGGATACCGAGGTGATCATCGAGGAGTTTCTCAAGGGAACGGAAGTCTCTGTAGGAGTAATTACTTACCATGGCAAAAAACGTGTACTCCCCATCACTGAGATTGTATCCGAAAATGATTTCTTCGACTATGAAGCGAAATACCAAGGTAAAAGTAAAGAAATCACTCCTGCTCGCCTAAGTGAAGAGGAAAAAAAGAAAGTAGAAGAAGTCGCCCTAAGGGTCTATAACCTATTACAAATGAAGGGATTCAGCCGTAGTGAATATATCCTTGTCGGGGGAGTACCTCACCTATTGGAGATGAACACTACCCCTGGACTAACCAAGAATAGTATTCTCCCTCAACAAGCTAAAGCTGCAGGTATCTCACTAACAAACCTCTTTGACAACGCTATTGAAGAAGCAATGAACAATGATTAATGGTTAATGACAACTGACCTGTGTTCACTGTTTTCTGTTCACCGTTCACTGACCTCTGATAATGAGTAAAAAAAGAAAAGCCAATAGAGCGAAGAAAATAGGGCTACCTCCAGGGAGCTTGGTATATTTCGGAGAAAAGGAGAAACTCATCGATATAGATGTCGTCTCCTACTCTGATAGCTCTTTCTTTACCCAAAAAGTAGGCTCCGCCCAAGAGGCGCTGTCCTTTATCAAAGAGGGATGTATCACTTGGATCAACATCAACGGGCTGAACAATATAGAGGAAATACGAAAAATAGGAGCCTATACCCATCTGAACAACCTATTACTGGAGGACGTACTGGATACTCAGCACCGCCCCAAGGTAGAGCTTCTCGAAGAACACCTCTTGGTGATTATCAAGATGATCTACTACCAAGACGAGCGACTTACTTCAGAACACTTGGCATTGCTCTTAGGAGCCAACTATCTTATTTCTTTTCAGGAATCAGAAGGAGGAGATGTCTTTGACCCTATACGCAAGCTCCTACAAGAGTCCGATAGTCTACTGAAGAGATCCACGGCAGACTACCTCCTCTTTGGGCTTTTGGATAGTATTGTGGATAACTATCTGGTCATTGTCGATAAGGTTAGCGATTCCATTGAGACGATAGAGGACGAGATTATTGCGCACCCTCGAGAGGAGATGATCTCCGAGATACAGATTCTCAAGAAGAAGGCCTCCTTCCTGCAGAAGTCCATTATTCCTGCACGCGAGGTTATCAGCCGTATAGAGCGAAACAACCATATACTTATTCAAGAAGGGTGCAAACCTTATTTCAGGGATCTCAATGACCATATTATCCAAATAGCAGAAACCCTCGCCTCCTATAGGGATATTCTCTGGGGACTTACCGATACTTATATGGGAGCCCTGAGCAACAAGATGAACAACGTCATGCGCCTTCTGACCGTTATCTCAACCATATTCATTCCGCTAACCTTTATTGTAGGGGTCTATGGAATGAACTTCGAACACATGCCTGAGCTACACTATAAGTGGGCTTACCCTGCTTGCTGGGGAGTGATGATTGGGATTACCATTGGCATGCTCCTCTATTTCAAAAAGAAAAAATGGTTGTAGTTAAATGATTAATGATTAATAACTGATTCAAAATTAAAAACTTAAAACTCAAAATTCTATGAGTCGTACTTTTCACATTCAAAACCCTGAAGCTCCCAAAGTGATGAGCACTGAGGAACTCTTAGACCTCGTAGGAGGTAATTTTAGACAATTCGCCCTCAGAGAGGATGATGAAGAACTTGATGAGGTCATGCAAATGCCCTTGAACGAATTTGGCTACATGCTACTGGGGCAAGAAGGCATCAGTGGTCGTGGCTTTGAGTGTAGCTACTCCGACGACAATCACTCCTATGATGTGCGTGTCTTCACCCCCAGCACCTCGGCCGACTGGCATGGGGCACTCTCCTTCATCGAAAGGTTGGCAAGCCATTTCGGTGTCACTGTTACCGATGAGGAGGGAGAAGAATATGAAGGGAATAATATCACCTATGACTATCGCAAGGATATCGAATTTGGAGTAAAATGCTTTGACAAAAGCCGTGAAGGACACTTCATCTTTGGAGTAAAACGTCCTATTTGCTTATCCGAACCAACGATCGACAAGTTCCTTTCCGCCGAGGATAAGGTAAAGGCTTTTGATGATTTTATAGCGGCACAGCTCCAACATGAGGATATATACATTGCACGCCCTACCTTCTACAGAAATGATAAAGGTGAGGTTATGGGGGTGTATACCCTTACCAAAACTGTACAGAGCATACTTCCCTATGAGTACCCTCCTTTTATAGATATTACCAAATTCAATATTACCCAAAAAGATATCAAAGAATGGCGTATTTGCTTTGTGAATTATGACGAAAATCTCTCTGAAGAGGACAATTTTGTTCCTCTTGGAGATCTCGATTACAAAACTTTCTTGGAACGTTTCCCTCAGGAAAAAATCCAAAAATTAGACGGACACTATATGAACATCCGTATAGATACCAAAGCCGAAATAGAAGCCCTCTTAGGAAAGAAAAAAGGCTTTCTGGATAAAATAAAAGGACTATTCTCATAGCCTAAAAAAATTAATAGGCTGCTCAAAGATGATTTGAGCAGCCTATTCTCTCTCTTCTTCACTTTTCATTCTTTCTTTAGCCTCTTTCTAACTATCTTATTGAGAGTACTAAAAAGAAAAACAATCATAAGCGATTGTATATCAGATACTAACAAAAGATTAAAAATACAATATCTCCTATTTGCATCTCCTATTTGCAAAAAATTAATCATTAATCATTGACCATTACTCATTTATTTCGTACTTTTGCACTTTTGAAAAAGCAACTTTGATAAAAATATTTCAAATGAAAGATAACAAGAAAGATGCCTTAGACTATCATGAATTCCCGCAACCTGGGAAGATAGCCGTAGTGCCTACCAAGAAACACGCCTCTCAGTATGACCTTTCCTTAGCCTACTCCCCTGGGGTAGCGGAACCTTGCTTGGCTATTGAAGCAAACAAGAATGATGCCTACCGATATACGAACAAAGGAAATCTTGTCGCAGTAATCTCCAATGGTACTGCCGTATTAGGATTAGGAAACATAGGTGCCGATGCTGCCAAACCTGTAATGGAGGGTAAGGGCTTACTCTTTAAGATTTTTGCAGATATCGATGTCTTCGATATCGAAGTGGATACTACCGATGTAGATACATTCGTAAATACAGTCAAAGCCATTGCACCTACCTTTGGAGGAATCAACTTGGAAGATATCAAGTCACCTGAGGCTTTTGAGATAGAACGCCGTCTCAAGGAAGAATTGGATATTCCGGTGATGCATGACGACCAGCACGGAACAGCTATTATCTCCGCTGCAGCGCTTAAGAATGCTTTGGAAATCGTTGGCAAGGATATTCACAAAGTAAAAATCGTAGTCAATGGTGCTGGAGCAGCGGCCATTTCTTGTACCCGCCTTTATATCGCTTTAGGAGCTGATCCTAAGAATATCGTGATGTGCGACAGCAAGGGGGTTATCCGCAAGGACAATCCTTCCTTGGATGCCCTCAAGGCAGAGTTTGCCACCGATCGTGACCTTCACACCTTAGAAGAAGCCATGAAGGATTCGGATGTATTTATCGGACTTTCTAAAGGAAATGTGGTAAGCCCCGAAATGCTCCTTAGCATGGCCAAAGATCCTATCGTTTTTGCTATGGCCAACCCTACTCCTGAGATTGCCTATGACTTGGCTACCCAGACTCGCAAGGATATCATCATGGCTACTGGTCGTTCGGATACTCCTAACCAGGTAAACAATGTCCTTGGGTTTCCCTTCATCTTCCGCGGTGCCTTGGACGTACGTGCTACCAAGATCAATGAGGAAATGAAGATCGCCGCAGTACATGCCTTGGCGGATTTGGCTAAGAAAACAGTACCTGATCAGGTCAATTTGGTATATGGAGTAAACCTCACTTTCGGAAAAGAATATATCATCCCTAAGCCTTTCGACCCTCGCCTTATCTATGAAGTACCACCTGCTATTGCCAAAGCAGCTATAGAAACGGGAGTGGCTCAAAAGCCTATTACTGACTGGGATGCTTACCGCGAACAGCTTATGGACAGGCTCGGTGGTAGCAATCGCGAAATCCGTGTCCTTCAGGAGCGTGCCCGCCAGAATCCAAAACGTGTGGTATTCCCTGAAGCAGATATACTCGAAGTGCTCAAGGCTGCCCAACGTGTATACCAAGAGGGTATCGCTATTCCTGTACTCCTCGGTCGTAAGGATGTTATCCTTGGCTATATGGAAGAACTTGGTTTCGAGGCCGACTTGCAAATCATTGACCCTAAGAGTGATGAGGAAACCGAACGTCGTCATTCGTTCGCCGATATCTATTGGAAAAAACGCCAACGCAAGGGAATTACCCAGATCAATGCCCGCCGCCTTATGCGCGAGCGCAACTACTTTGGCGCCATGCTTGTCAATACAGGTCAGGCCGATGCTATGATCACAGGATACTCTCGTTCTTACCCTCAGGTAATCCGTCCTATTTTGGACTTGGTAGAAAAAGAAGAAGGATTCAGCCGTATCGCTGCCACCAGTATCCTTATCACTAAGCGAGGTCCTTTGTTCCTCTCCGATACTACGATGAACCCTAATCCATCATCCGAGGACTTGATATCCATCTCCTTGGCAGTGGCCGAAAAAGCAAAAATGTTCGGATTGGAGCCTGCCATTGCGCTACTCTCCTATTCTAACTTTGGCTCTGCTCCTTCCGAAAGTACCCAAAAACTCTCCAAGACAGTGGCCTACCTACACAAGAACTACCCAGACCTTATCGTAGATGGAGAAGTACAGGTGGATGTAGCCTTGAATCCAGAAAAAATGGCAGCCGCTTTCCCTTTCTCCAAACTCAATGGAAAGCCAGCCAATGTGCTTATATTCCCTAACTTGGAATCGGCCAATATCACCTATAAGATCATGAAGGAATCTGAAGGGATTAGCTCTATAGGGCCTATCATCTTAGGTCTCTCCAAACCTATACACATCACCCTGATGAATGCCAGTGTAGATGAAATGGTGAATCTCACTACCTTTGCCGTAGTGGATGCTCAAGAGAGAGAAAGAAGAAAATAATTTTGCTCATGAATAAAAGAGGCTGCCCCAAAAAGGGCAGCCTTTTTACTTTATAGCTGTAGCAATATGGAAAGGCCGAAGTACCTTTCGCCCACCTTTACCAACAATCTCTTCTGTAAAGGAGGCTATCTCAAGAGAGGAAAAGCCTGCCCCAAGAATCATCTGACCAAGTGCTTCATTGGTATGGAAGGTAAATACTTCCTTGGTAAAGGGCATGCGCTCCCCAAAATCTTTATCAATATACCCCAAAGCAAACCTCCCTCCCTGAGTGAGTAAAGGATAAAGTTGCACTAAATACCCTTTGAGGTCTTGGATAAAATAATAGGTATTGACCGAGAAAAAAACCTCAAAAGTCTCAGAGGGGAACTTTGGTATACGCTCCCCTTCTGCCTTCAAAAAAGCAACCTTTTCTTGCTCTATAAGTGATGTGTGTCGTTCCTCTGCCAAAGAGATAAGCTCATTTGAGAGTTCTACTCCTGTATACTGTAGGTTTTTTCCTTGGGCAAAAAGATATGAAAGATGGTTGCCATTGCCAAAGCCTACTTCCAAGATTCGCTCCCCCGATGTAAGGCGTAGCCTATCGATTGTCTGGCGAATCATATGTTCGTTGGAAACAAAGGCATAGTCTGCCACCTCTCGAGCTAAAGGCCCTTCAGGACAACGGAGCTGCCGCCCCAAAGCAGCCATATCTGTAATCGGTGGATTCATAGGAGAATAGTTGTTATTTCTTTTGATAAAAACGCACCCAGTCTACATACATTCTTATGGGTTTGGTAAAAGGTTTAACTTCGCCTACCCATCTACCACCTAATTGCATATCGATGAGCAACATATAGGGGCGATTAAAAGGGAATTGCCCTTGATCTTCTTTTCCAGGTACGCGGGCATAACTGAAAGTTTGTTTGTCATTTACATAAAAACGCACCTCATCGGTATCGAGTTCTACAGCATAGACATTGTAGTCATCGGGATTGATGGCTGCTTTAGTATGGCTCGGTGGGTTATCTTTTTTAGAAGGGTCTGTTTTACCTGCTTGGGTGTAAGGTGAGTGCAAAGTATGGTATACAAAAGGATCGTAGTTGAGTCGTTCTACGATGTCTATTTCACCACCTGTAGGCCAAGGAATAGAATCATCGGGAATCATCCATAGAGCAGGCCAAGCACCTTGATGACCTTCGAGCTTGCAACGGATTTCTAAACGTCCATTTTGAAAATACTTTTTACCATCAGTAAAAACTCCTCCTGTGATATATTTAGGTTTTTCTTTAGTAGAGTCTGGACTAGGTTTACCTAAAAGAATAAGATTACCATTTTTAATTTCGTACAAACTAGGGTCTTTACTCATTGTATTGCACCAATCGGAAGTATTGCAAGTCCATATTTTAGACCATATACCGGTAGAGAAGATATCATCGCGGTCAAACTCATCGTGCCAAACCATATTCCACCCTCCTTTTTTTAAATAGTCGTCATTTGCTTTTGTTGAAGGGGTTTCTTCTTTTCGAGAGCATCCTATAGTGGCGCTCAAAGCGCATAAGATAATAAATAATTTTTTCATAATATTCTTTTTTTAATTATTAAAATGCAAAGATACAATTTTTTAAGATACTTTACTTATTTTCTTTTTTCTGATAAAACCGCACCCAGTCTACGTACATTCTCACGGGATCGGTAAAGGGTTTTACTTCACCTACCCAACTGCCTCCTAATTGCATATCAATGCGCAACATATAGGGGCGAGCAAAAGGAAACTGTCCTTCACTCTCTTTCTCTGGCACGCGAGCATAGCTGAATGTCTGCTTACCATTTACATAAAAACGTACCTCATCGGTATCGAGCTCTACCGCATAGATATTGTAGTCATCGGGGTTGATAGGAGCGGTAGCGGTGCTTGGGGGAGTACGCTTAGATTTGTCTTTTTTACCTGCTTGTGTATAAGTGGAGTGCAGCGAATGGTGTACAAAAGGCTCGTAGTTGAGTCGCTCCACGATATCTATCTCACCCCCTGTAGGCCAAGGGGCATCGGGTACCATCCAGAGAGCAGGCCAAGCACCTTGATGAGCTTCGAGCTTGCAACGGATTTCTAAACGCCCTTTTTCAAAATATTTCTTTCCTTGGGTAGTTACTCCTCCGGTGATGTAGGGTGTTTTGTGCTTGGCTGGGTCTGTTCTGGGTTTGCCCAAGAGGATAAGGTTACCGTCCTTTATCTCAAACAAACTGGGGTCATGATTCATCGTCTTGCACCAATCGGCAGTCGAAGTAGGGCAACCCCATATTTTCGACCATATACCGGTGGAGAAGATATCATCACGATTGAAATCGTCTTCCCAAACTAAATTCCATCCCTCTTTTTCTTTGACAGAGGGTTCTTCTTTTTGATCTCGAGAACATCCTACAAGGATACTCAAGGTGCTTAGAATAATGAATACTTTTCTCATGATTTAGCAAATAAGCAAATTTGTTAAGCAATCTTTCTTTATTTCTATAGTGTCCGCAAAACACACTCCGTTTGTATCAAAAAGGTGGGTAATGAGGTGAACCCCGCTTTTAGAAGGCACTATGCTCACAAGCTTTTCCTCACCTATAGGGTTCATACTTGTCAATTGTTCTTGGATAGTAGCTATCACAGGTGCTGGTTCGCTTACCTCATCTACATCTATAATCCAATACTTTTTGAGTTCTTTACTTCCTACTCCTGCGCTGTTGATACATGAGCTTAATAGTTTGTCTACAGCAGGATAAGCCTCCTGAGAGAGGAGTTCTGAAAGTTTCTTTAGCATCCCAAAGGCTACCTCTTTGTAGCTCTTAGGATTAAGGTTCAGCATAGCACGCGCCTCAAAAAGCTCGCATAACCGTGTGATTTCAGCTCTTTTCTTTAGAAGGTCTTGGCTATCCTTCACCTGATATAGCTTAATGACATGAGCATTCTGGGGCAACCCTGCTATATCCTTCTTGCGTTGTAAGATTTGTATAGGAAAGAAAAGCAAAGCTCTTGCTGCCTCATCCTTTACTTGGGCAAGGCGCCTATCAATCAGTTGGGCAAGAATATCAAAATTATCGGTATGCATGGGATGATATATTTTGTGCAAAGATAATCATAATTTGCCAACTGGCAAATTTGGGTGAAGATAAACCTTTTATTTGCTTATCTTCTCTTCCTTCGGTCTTAACAATGTCTCTACTTCTTGAGCTTGAGCCTGTTTCCCATTGCGCTGTAACCACTTTATGGTATTCTTCAGATAACCTTCGGAAGGGGTAAAAGTATAGTGTAATCTTTCGGAGAGTGCCTTATATCGCTGGGTTATTACTTGTGGGTTTTCCTCTATATCATTGCGGTCTATGAACATCTCGGCAAAGAGGGTACGGAACATATCTATATTACCGATGAGCTGTATAGTACCATGATTCTCCTTGGAGTACTCAGAGATTTTCCATTGTAGATTTTTGAAAGCATTGGCTTGTAACATCTCCTTTAGCTTGTCAAAGGTTGCTACATGCCCACTACGGCCGTTATGGCGTATCTTATAGCCTGTATGGGTGATATAGAGCAATCGGTTTTGGAAATCCTTTCCTTTATTTTGTTCAAAGAGGTTAATCCCATAGCCCTCCCCCCACCATAGGCTGGGATCGTGTGCAATATAGGCATTGAACAAGTCTGTATGCTTGACAAGAGCACTCACCACCGAGAGACCACTGAGGGAATGCCCTACCGCTATTCGAAAGTCCTTACAGCGGTACTTGCGCTCGACCAAGGGTTTTACCTCTTCGCTAACAAACTGCCAAAAACGGTCGTTTTCTCTAGCAAAATCTCTATCACGATCCTTACTTTCTATCCCTACAACAATCATTTCTGGGATATTGGGCACCCCTTGGGTGAGCTTCTCCATAAGAGTAGTGAAATAATTGAAGTTAGCTTGGGCATCAAGCAAATACACCACAGGGTAATCCGTCGGGATAAGGGAGCTATCATTATAGGAAGGAGGCAGGTAGAGGTCAATAGTGCACTCCCCACCCATAATGGTAGAAGGGAGCGTAAAACGCTCCCCTATACAAATAGCTGTCTGTGCCCAAGTGCTGTACACAGATATAAAAAATAGACAGATGATATGTTTCATATTATTCAAAACGTCCTATAGCATTGATTACAGTAGCTCCTTTCACTACTAAGCCCTTAGTAGCGGCATTGGTTGCAGGGTCTATGATATAGATAGCAGGATCGGTACCTTGTTCGTTCACTGGGAGATATACCTTACCGCCATAAATCGCTGGGGTAATAGGGTTGGTTACAATATTGGTACATTTGGTAGGTTCAGGAAGACCAGCTACCCAGTTGAGTGTCTTAGCTTCTACATCTACAATGGCATAGTGATATACGTCCAAAGAGCGGAGATTGGCCTTAGTAGCATCATTGAAGAACTCTACAAGAAATTTGTTATCAGTTATATGCCATACACGGCGGAAAAGGCCGTTGTTAGATACAGCAGAGATATCAAAGAAATAGCTATCATCAAAAGTTGTAGCTCCTGCCTTGATACGCAAAGCTCCTGCGGGCTTAGTGGTAGCCTTATCTGCTTTAGCTGGTGCTTTGGCAGGTGCTGGATTCTTAGCAATGGCTCCAGAGAACACATACACATCTCCATTGGCTACCTTGCCCATTTCCAAAAGGTATTGGCTCTTGAAACGACCCGCTGAGTAGCTGAGTTTATCACTCTTGTAGTAGCGCTTAAGGTTCAAATCCTTATCAAGTACTCCTACATATACCACATCGGTATTTTCCATATGGCCTGTACTGGAGCCCTGTCCTGGTTGTACATCCTTGTATTCAGAAACAAGCATACCTGTGAGGAATTCCTCATTACCATTGTCCAAAATACCCGCAAAAGATACGATCTCAGTATCATTCATATTGTCCCCTAAGAACTTATTGGTATGAATGGTTTTGCGAGAAGCCTCCGCAAAGTCAGAAGTATTACGGAAGATAAAAGTAGACCCATCGTTTTTCCCTTCGAAAGCCTGCCCACTTACAGCTGTTACATAGTAATTATTAAAAAAGCCAAAGGTAGTAGCACGTTCATTTACCTCAAAATCATTGATAGGGCTTACTTCTCCCTTTGCATTACGCGCATAGGAAACACCTATACCTGCTCCTCTGAACTCATAAGAGAGACCTGCTGCGATATTCTTATTAAACAACCAAAAATATCCATTAGCTGGTTTTAAGTGTACTTTGTTAGACTCCAAAGGTACTTCTCCTTTAGTCACATCATCAGCAAGGAGTATATAACGGGCTTTGTTTTCTGCTCCTCCTGCATCAATAAAGAAGCGATTGGCTTCTGCTTGGGGATTGGTATTATTACCCCCTCCATTATTGTTGTTATCATCACTCTTGGAGCATGATACCAAAGTCGCTGCTCCTACTGCTGTGAGGAACAACCCTTTTTTAATAGTTTGAAATTTAATATACATAATATAAATAGTTTTGAATTTTCGGTTTTGAGTGGTTAGTAGGGGCGAATTGCAATTCGCCCTTACTAAAATCTATATGAGGCTTTGACATAAAAGGCACAACCTGCCTTTTGCAGACTATAGTTGTCATACAGGAGTGCATTGGTAAAGTTTTTTACCTCTACCGAGAGGGTGTACTTATTCCTTGGGGCTGTATAGGTAAGGCTCAGATCGTGGGAGAGCTGCGTGGGTACAGTAATTTTTGCTCCTTCACTCTGCCAAGAGAGGAAAAACTCATGAGTATAAGCCAAGTTGTAACCCAAGGTAAGCCCATCGTCCTGAGTGAGTAAGCTATCGAAGGTATAGGTAGCATCGGCACTACCAAAGAGGTAAGGCATGTTGGGCACCCGATCTCCATAGGTTACTGAGTCCGCTCCGTTGGTATTCTTACGCTCGCGGTTGCGCATATCCATATAGGAGAGATTCCCTCCTACAGAAAAGGTTTTCTGATAGAAATAGCGTAGGGTAAAATCACCACCCAAAGTGAGCACCTTACCATGGTTCTTGCTGGTGGCTGCCCCTGTGCTGGCTACATTGCGAATGATATAGTCCTGAATATAGCGTAGAGCAAAGCCTCCTTCTGCTAAGAGGGCATGACCATTGGTTTCGGGCTGCCAAGAGAGATTCACATTGAGGTTCTCACTATGCTCTGGGCGCAACTGGTTGGCTCCTATCTCCAAGTCTCCATCTCCGAAAAGCTCTCGGTCGTTGGGCAAGCGATAACTCTTTTCGTAGGAGAGCTTGGCCAGTAGTTCCTTAGAGAACTCATAGGAAGAACCTATCCCCGCCCCCAAAGCATCGGTACGCTCAGTATGATCTTCATAAACGGACAAATAGCCATGCCCACTCACCACCGCAGGGCCTGTTACCTTAGCTGTATAATATTTGCCAAAGGCTAAGACCGTCCACTGGTCATTTGGCACATATTTGTACGAGAGGCCTGTGATATTCTTTTGGTTGATACGATCCATAAAATCAGCATCGGAAGAGAATGGCGTAAAAAGCTGGCTCTTGGTCAATCTATAATAGTGGCTAAAGGTATGCGTAAGCTGCAAGAAGTGCTTTTCGCTTAGCCAATAATCCAAGTGTGCTGCCACGTAGGCTGTCTTGCCTTCAAAGAGCGTATTCTGATACATAGCCTCCCCCTTAGTTGGCTTGATTCTGTAAGAGCCGTCCCAGCTATATATACGATTTTCTTCATCTACAACATTGGTAGTGGTTAGGTCATAACGGCCTACAACGGAAAAGCTTAATCCCTTCAATAGGTTTTTCTTTTCGTATTCTATCCCTGTACTATAGGTATAAGAGGTTTGGTACTTACCCCCAAAGACAATCTGCATAAGGTTAGCATTCTGTATCTGCTTATACTCTTGGTTATAATTCAGGGAGAAAGAGAGCTTATCCGCCCAAGGCTCCTTGAATATATTCACCTTTCCGATGATTACCTCATTGTGATAGCGGTCATGGAAGCGCTTGAACCACTGTCTGTCCTTGGAGTAAATCCCTTTAGTCAGGTCTAAGTAGTGGGTAAGCACCTTATAGCTATTATCGGAATAGTTCTGATAGGCATTGAGTTCTATCCCTATATTATCCGTCAGTGGCACCCCTACATTGAGCGTACTCTTATGGGTGTTAAAAGAACCAAAGGTATAACTGAGGTTGGCATACTGAGCATTGCTGCGCTTGGTAACGATATTCACCGCCCCTCCGAGGGCATCAGAGCCAAAGGTAACAGGCACCACTCCCTTATAGATTTCGATACGGTCAATTAGTTCAGTGGGGATATTGCCTATTTGAAAAGAAGAAGCCCTACTGATAGGCACCCCATCCACAAAAGTACGTACATGCTGCCCTGTAAAACCATTGAGGTTGATTTGGCTCTCAGCTCCCACGCCACCCGTTTCTCGTACCTTTACCCCTGAGGCCTTGGCGAGCATATCGGCGGCATTGCTATTGAGGTGTGTGAGCTTGGAGGCATCTATGGCGGCTACATTATAGGCACTCTTCTCCACCTGCTTGATGGGTGTTATGGCCGCTACCGTAATCCCCGTAAGAGCGGTGATTTCTTCCTCCATAGCCACATTGAGCACCACCACAGGCTGTGCCACAGTAAGGGTTTGCTCTTGTGCCTTATAGCCCATGGACTCTATAGAGAACGTATAAGGTGCTTCTCTATATGGTACTGATAGGGAAAAACTCCCTTGAGCATCGACCACTGTATGCTTCTTAAGTTCCTTAAGCTGCACTACTGCCCCCACTACAGGCTCTTTGCCTGCAGTGATACGCCCCTTTACGGTGGCTACTTGCTGAGCATAGAGCACCCCTACACAGAGGTAAAACACACAAAACCAGAAACTTTTAAAAGAGAAATACATCATATAGTCTATATCCAATTTCTAAACGGGGGCAAAGATAATAATTTATTTGGAATAATTCTAGAATAATTTGCCAATTAGCAGATTTGTCATAAGTTAATTAAAAATCCCCGTGGTGCGAGCCGCACAGGCTGTAACCACGGGGATTTTTTTTATTGTTTGTCGTACTACGACTCGTGCTACGACCTAATTACCATATTGTAATATCATCTCCACAAAAGCAGGGTCTTGGTGAGAATGGAAGAGCGTTTGTTTAGTGTCGAGAGCGGCTATTTGGCTCATATCCTCCGCTGAGAGTTGGAAGTCAAATACATTAAGGTTCTGCTGCATACGCTCTTTGCGCACCGACTTAGGAATGCAGATAATATCGCGTTGCAACAGATAGCGTAAAGCTACTTGGGCAGCACTTTTCTGATACTTTTCGCCAATAGCATTGAGCGTAGGATTGGCAAAGAAGTCGTTTTTGCCTTCGGCAAAAGGTCCCCACGACATTAGCTTGGTGTCGTACTTCTTCATCAGTTCTTGGAGGTCTTGCTGTTGGTGGAATACGTGTGTTTCCATTTGGTTTACAGCAGGTTTTATCTCGCAGTGGTATGCCAAATCAAGGTATCTGTCGGCATAGAAGTTGCTCACCCCAATAGCGCGTACTTTGCTCTCTTTGTAGGCTTCTTCCATAGCGCGATAAGTGCCATAATAGTCGCCAAAAGGCTGGTGAATGAGCAGCAAATCGATATAATTGGTTTGGAGTTTATGCAAAGAGGTTTCGATAGAGGCTTTTGCCTTTTCGTAACCTGCATTGCTTACCCACACTTTGGTAACGATAAAGAACTCTTTGCGGTCGATACCACTTTTCTTAATAGCATTGCCTACGCCCTCTTCATTGCGATAGATTTGGGCAGTATCAATCATTCGGTAGCCTACCGAAATAGCATCGCTTACGCAACGCTCACATTCTTTAGGGTCTACTTGGTATACACCGTAACCCAAGAGGGGCATTTGTACCCCGTTGTTTAATAGGATATTTTTCATTTGTATTTCTTATTTTTAGTTTTATACCCAGCAAAGATAAACAATTTTTGTCAAATAATTGTTACAGAGAAGTGTAGTTTTTTAAAATTTTCCTCTATCTTTGTGCTTTCAAAACTTTTAATTATGGCAAAGAATAAAAAGATAAATGTACAAGGGGTAGCTATTACTTTTTATGAAAGAGAGAATAATGATTATATATCACTCACTGATATAGCACGTTATAAAGAAGCAGAGCATACAGACGCTATTATACAAAATTGGTTGAGAAACCGAAATACGGTTGAATTATTAGGTTTTTGGGAGATTCTTTACAATCCTAATTTTAAACCCCTCGAATTCGAGGGGTTTAGAAAACAAGCAGGACTTAATAGTTTCGTATTAACGCCTAAACGCTGGATAGAAGCTACTAATGCTATAGGTATTGTCTCTAAGGCAGGGCGTTATGGAGGAACTTTTGCTCATAAAGATATAGCTATGGAGTTTGCCTCTTGGATTTCTATAGAATTTAAACTTTATGTTATCAAAGAATTTCAACGCCTTAAAGAAGAAGAAAATAGCCGTTTAAAGCTCGAATGGAATCTGCAACGCACTCTTGCCAAGGTCAATTATCATATCCATACTGATGCGATAAAAGAGAACCTTATTCCCAAAGAAGTTACTAAAAAACAGATGCAATATATCTATGCTGATGAAGCTGATTTGCTAAATATCGCTTTATTCGGTATCACAGCTAAAGAATGGCGAGATGCACACCCTAATAAAGAAGGAAATATCCGCGATGAGGCAACTTTAGAGCAGTTAGTAGTACTGAGCAATTTAGAGAGTATCAACGCTTTGCTTATTAGGCAAGGTCTTTCACAAGCTGACCGTTTGCTTGAACTCAATAAAACTGCTATTACCCAAATGAAAACTTTAATAGCACACCAAGTAAAACTCATTCGTTAGAGAATAGAACTCCCCGTGCAATCTCTTTTTGCACGGGGAGTATTATCAAGAGATTAGCTTAGTCAATTTTGTAAACTACTTTTGCAAGTCCTAATTCTTTCCATTTGCCATTTTTAGCTTCAGGACGTGAATATACATTGCGTAACAAGGGAGATTCTTTTTTAAATCGTGATACCTTCCAAGTTTTGTATTCTACTTTTCCATTGTTATAGTACCACTCTACTTTTGCTACTTTTTTCTCTAAAAGTAATTTTTTAAAGACCTCTAAATCATTAGGAACAAACTCAATAGGCAGTTTCTCAACAGGAGTGGTATCAAGATTATTTAGAGATACTTCTTCAACAGCAATGGGTGAGATAGCAATATTCAAATGCTCAAACACTTTTTTTACAAGCTTAGAATCATATTCCTCTTGTAGTTCTTTGTATAGTTTATCTTGCAAATGAGAAAGCTGTTCTTCCACATACTCTTGGATTTCATTCATAACTTCACTTTCTTGTATTTTCTCCAATTGTTTTTCAGCAAAAACAAGAAGTTTATCCTTTCCAAATTGCTCTTTAGTAAGTAGAGATAGTAGTTCTTCAGCCTCTGGATTATTCTCAGTGAATGCAGCCTCAAATACTTTTTGAGCTTCTGTGCCGTCTTCTGTAGTGTCGTCGTAGTACAATTGGAATTTGTCCCCCAGAAGCACCCCAAAGCGAAGTTTTAGTTGTCGCATATAAGAGATAAGTTGTTTCTTATGTTTTTCAACAGACTCATTAGGGTGTTTTAGCTCTACTACAAAAAGAACTTTGTTATTGCTCTCTATAGTAATATCAGGGATTAGTGTTTGATTACTCCCTACACTGATATGCTTTTGAGTAACAACTTCTCCTTGTCTTCTTGACCAACCCAACTTTTCTAAGAAATTTTCAATTTCTAATTGAAGAATATTTTCTTTAGTATTCTTTTTTTGATGTGTGCTTACTATATAGCACAAGTCATTCCATTTATTCATAGTGTTCTATTCAATTGTTTTTTCTTCTACTTTGTAATATTTAGTAACTTCAACAATAGCAACAACTTCTAAATTTACATAGATAGTGTCTTCATACCCAGCATCCTCTAAGCCTAAATATACGAATTGATTTTTGTTGTATTTGATGAGACCATTACGAGAATGAGTATTTTTGATGGAGTTATCAATGTCATACTTAAACTTTTTATGTTCTTGAAAATTTTCAGCTTCTTTTTTATTATAGATGAAATAAACATTGGCATAAGGTTTTAATTTAGAAGGAGCTGAAAGATTATTAAATAAACTTTTTACATCTCCATATATTTCATAAGCTATATTTACTTCTCCAAAAAAGCTAGTTTTTTTTATGTTTTGATCTACTTCTTTCACTAATTGAGTTTGCTCTCCACTTTCAATTAAAGCATTTGAAAGGATTATACGATATATCCAATACTTGGTGTTTTTTGGAATTTCAACAGGAATGATAATTTTAGTATTAGTTTCATCAACAAGTTTATCTAAAAAACCTTTATTTTTCATTGTTACAGAATAAGGTTCATTAAAGACATTTATTGTTCTATACATTGTCATTTTTTTGTAACCTTTCTTTGGAGTATCACTCCAAAGTGTATCTATCTGAATAACAGGTTTCTTAGGTTTCTGATTTTCGATTATATTACTATCTACTTTTATGTCATTTTTATCATCAGAAAATGAAGAAGTATAACTCATCATAGGAGTTTTCTCTCTTAATGACTCTTGAATAATCGTTACAATAAACAAAACAGCAAAAACAACTCCTATTGTGATATAGATTTTCTTCCTTTTTCTTGCTTTACTAACATTGTAAGTACTACTATCTTGTAGAAATTCGTTTCCTCCATTAATAATTTTTAGAAGTCGTTGAAGAAGTTTCATTATTTTATCTACCTTGTCTAAGTTTTTGGAAAAGATTTCATCTATATTGAAGACTTTTTCTATTTCACCTTCTAAAGTGAATATCAGAGAATGGTTTATTAGTTCTATTTTCTTTATATCTACCCAAGAAATCTTTTCTACTACATTCTTACTGAACCAATTACTTTGAGCAATTGAAATAGCCTTTTCAGTAAAAAGAACAGAATCTTTTTCACTCATTCCATTTTGGAAAGCTAATAGGATTTCATCCCTTGTGTCTAAATGATGAGCAAGTGAGAAATCTCTTCCCTTGGTTAGATGTGATGACTTCAACATAGAGTAAGTATAGGTATCACTCCATACACGATAAGAGTAAAACATTGATGACACCTCTCCTTCAAAGTCATAACGACTCATTTCCTTTAATATTCTTTCTTTCATTACTAATAATCTTACTTGATTTCTTTTAACATTTCACAAGCCTTGTTATTACTATTATTATAGGAGGAATTTTTATTAACCCAATAAGGATTATTACACGCTTTATTAAGCCAATATATGGTTTGTTGTTTGTTTTTTTTAACTCCTCTTCCTTCATTATAGCAAAGCGCCAATAAGTATTGAGCGTCGGGATATCCTTGTTCTGCAGATTTCTTTGCCCAATAAATTCCTTTTTCATTAGATTTAGCCACCCCTTTCCCTAAAAAATACAAAGTGGCTAATAAACTTTGTCCTATTTCATTATTCCCTTCTGCAGATTTTTTTGCCCAATAGAATGCTTTTTCATCTGATTGTATCACTCCTCTTCCTGTAAAATATGAGTTTCCTAGAGCAGCTTGTGCTACTGTATTTCCTTGTTCTGCAGCCTTATTAGTCCAATAGAAAGCTTTTTCATAGGACTGTTCTAATCCTCCTTGTCCTAAGAAATAATAGCCAGCTAATTTGAGTTGAGCCCCCACTTCTCCTTTTTCAGCATCCTCTTTTAAAGATGCTATATCTTCATTTTCTTGTGCGTTACTAATAAAAGTAAAGCATAAAGTACATAAAATTGCAATAAGTTTTTTCATTTGTTAGCTAAAAAAATTTATCATTCCTACTCTTTTATAGGCTTTTCGGTTCCGCCTTTATCGTTCACATAAGTACATAAAAAACGTGGGCACATTCCTTATACTTTTATAGAAGCCCGACCAAAGGCAGTAACTAAAGCAAAAGGAATGCCCACGCTATAACGCAGGCATTTCCACTCCATTTCCCTTTTTTGACAGTTTGAAAAAATTGGTCGTATTTTCGAGTACTTGGAAAATGTTAAGCGAAACGCTGTTTTCAGATAATAAAAAGTGATAAATCACCTCATTATCTTTATGTATATTTTGTTCTTAAATATTCCTTATAACTGTATAATTATAAGCGCAAAGATAACACTATTCTTACAAACACCAAATATTTTGTTATTTTTTTGTGAAATTTTAATGATATAAAAATCTTTTTTTACACCTAATCCCGCTATAGCTACAGTATACGATGAGCGAAGGTTGAGCGAAGGCTGAGCGAAAGATAAGCGAATAACTAGTTAATAAAATAAGTACAATTACCAAAATATTA
>ERZ772910.453-NODE-453-length-24089-cov-3.570442_pt1 | contig 24089 bp, 23 predicted proteins | sample MGYA00511357_ERZ772910 | MGnify/ENA primary metagenome ERZ772910 (study PRJEB29015, sample SAMEA2738096) | human oral metagenome | biome: human oral; feature: human-associated habitat; material: saliva | place: China | collected 2193 ... | reverse complement strand
AACAAAAAAAGGAATGGATGGCTCACAAATCACAGGAGCAAGTTCATCATATGCTAGAAAATATGCTTTAAATGGTATGTTTATGATAGACGATACCAAGGATAGCGACAGTACTAATACTCACGGAAAAGAAGAAGCTAAAGCAGATGAAGAAAAAAAACAAGCTTTCTTGAACAGTAAAGAGGGTATGATTGAAAGATTAAAAGAAAGTCTTTCAAGTGATAAATTGAGTAAAGTTCTAGGTGCTTACAATGTCAATGAACTTTGGGAAATGTCAACAGAACAATTAAAAGAAGCTTGTCAAAAGATATTTAAAAAATAGGAGGATAAAATTATGAATTTTTATGATGTAACAAAAGACTATATTGAAAGAATGGAATATTTAGAACAAGGGATTAATTCAGAAACAGGAGAAATGACTGAAAATAAAAATCAGTTAGCAATATGGACTGAGGAGCTAACAAAAGATTTAAAAGACAAATCAGTAAATGTAATAGCAGTTGTTAGAAATAATGAATTAACTATTGAAGCAATAGAAAATGAAATAAAAAGATTAAAAGTAATGAAAGAAAGTTTAGAAAACAAATTAGATAAATTTAAAAACTACATTAAAGGGGCAATGTTAGTAAATGGTATTGAAAAAATAGATACTAATTTAGGAAGCATTAAATTTACTAAGTCTACATCTACAGAAATTTATGATGAAAGCTTAGTTGATAGTAGATTTAAAGAAATAGTTACAACTGAAAAAATATCAAAAGAAAAAATTAAAAAAGCTTTAAAAGCTGGAGAAGAAGTTCAAGGGGCTAGATTAGTTGAGAATAAAAATTTAAAGATAGGATAGGGGGATAAAATGAATTTAGTTATTTTAAAAGGTAGACTTACAAAGAGTCCTACCTTACTATTTAGCAAGTCAGGAATAGGATACACAAGTATTAATATAGCTGTAAACAGACCTAATAAAGAGTCTAGTGCAGATTTCATTAATTGTACAGCATTTGGAAAGACAGCTGAGGTAATAGCTGAGAGATTAACAAAAGGGCAAGAAATACTTATACAAGGAAATTTAAAAGTAGATGTTTTTGAAAAAGATAATAAAAAAGAATATAAAACATCTGTACTTATAGAAAAATTTGAGTTTTGTGGAAGTAAAAAAGATAAGGGAAGTAATGAAACAGAAGCAAATGAAACGGATCCGAATTCTGATGAATTTCCATTCTAGGAGGAGAATATGAATAAAACTATATATCAAGATGAATTTAGAACAGTTGAAATAATACATGAAGAAATATATAAAAATCATAAATTTATAATTACTCATACAAATGGTACAGATGAATTAAATTATAATTGGCATTGTGGTTATGTGGAAGTAAAAAAAGAGCATCCATATTTTGATGTTGATTACGAAAATTTAGATAACATTGAATGTCACGGTGGATTAACATATTCTGGTTATCTATTCAAAAAGAAATTAAATGATAATAATTACTATATAGGCTTTGATACTAATCACTTTGATAGTTTTGAAGCTAATAACTTAAATTCTTGTGTAAAAGAATGTAAAAATATTATAGAACAATTAATAAAAATAAAAAATTAGGAGTAGTTAAATGGAGAAATTAGGATATAGCAGACAAACTCAAAAATTAATATACTGGCTTTTAGATGACTTCGCTAACTTTTGGCAAGGTAATGAAGCAGGAACAAGACCATCATTTATAGAATTAGCTTACACAAAAGAAGTTATGAAAGCTAAATTTGTAAAAGTTTATGACGGTTTTGATACTGTTAAAAATGCTCAGGCTTTCCTAATTTCTTCTATCTACAATAAGGATAATCTAACAGTAGATGAATTGACTAGCAATGTAATAAAGGCATTACAGAGCCTAGCAATTCAAAATGGGGGCTTTAGCTTATCCTTAAATTCATTAACACAGAAACAAGCTAATGATTTTGTCAAATGGCTGTTTGAGATGGCTATTTATTGGGAGATTCCACTAAGAATGGAAATAAGAGATTTATTTGCTCAGGATTATCATGACGCTTTTATATATGCAACTTTAAAGAAAAAGATTTGTTGTATATGTGGAAAGCCAGGAGAGTTACAGCATTTTGACAGAGTTGGAAGCTCAGGCTATAAAAGTGATACAGGGCTAAACTATAGAGTGATGTGCTTATGTAGAGAACATCATGATGAAGCTGATAATTGTATTTCAAGAATTGATTTTGTTAAGAAATATCACTTGAATGGAATCTATCTAAATTCTGAACAAGTGAAAGAATTGAAAGGAATATATAAAGGACACTTTCAAGCATTTAAGGAGGAGAAATGAAATATATAAAATTTGAATTTGGAAATGGACTATATGATTTAATAAATGTTGAAAAAGTTAAAAGATTTGTTATTTGGGAAAATAGAATAGATGTTATTTATAATGATGGTAACGGTTGCGGGTATGATATTAATAGATATATCTATGTAAGAGGGAACGCTGATTCTAATTCATCAGAATTAGTTAATTTTGATGAAGTTAAAGAAAAACTTTTAAAATTATGTGAAGAATAACGACTATTTCCAAAATTGAAACAGTCGTAAAAATCTAAAGTTAAACACTTTGCTGACATCAGGAAGATGTTGAAAGTATGAAAAATAGGAGGAGAAAATGATTAAAAAATATATAAAAAAACCTGTACAAATAGAAGCAATACAATTAACAAAAGACAATATAATTGAAGTCTTAAAATATGTTGGAATGTATGGATATCTTTATCTTGAAAAAGATGAGGAGATAGTAAAAAGGATAATTGAAAAAGGCTACTTTGAATTTGAACTATATGATAATACTGATATGTATGAAAGTGTAGGATTTGGAGATTTTGTAGTAAAAGATGAATATTCTGAATATAGAGTTTTTGATGAAGATGAATTTAAAGAATTATATGAGGAAGTGAGATAATGGAGATTGATTTTAATAAATTAGCAAACTATAAAACTTTGGCTTATGGAGCTTCTAATATAGCTCAGTTAGGAAAGGTTAAAGAAGAGTACTTGGAATTATTAAATAAAGTTGTGAACAAAGATAGTTTTAGTTATATAAAAAATAAAGATAATTTTATAGCTGAGGGCTTAGACTTAATAACTGCTACTATAAATTTACTTTTAATGGTTGGATTAAGTGAGCAAGATTTTGAGAAGCATATAAACAAGCTAGAATATTATAAAAATGTGAAATATAAAGATAGGTAAGGAGCGGAGATAATGAAAGAATTAAATTACAAAGAAGCTAGAGAATTAATTTTACAAGGCAGAAGGGTTGCTAGAAACTTTAATTTAAAAGTTTATGTTTACTTTAAAGACGGACAACTTGTAAAAGAAGAAAAAATAAATAATAATAAAAGATTTATAAAATCTATTTATGCAAATGGAATAGAATTTTTTGATGAATTATTTAAAGGCAATGAAGAAAATAACAGTTATAAGTTTGTGGAGGTTGATTAAATGGAAGCTTTAACATATAATGCTAAGGAAGTAATGGAGCTTTTGAAGTGTTCTAGAGCTACAGCTTATAGAACGATAGATAAAATAAATAAAATACATTGTAAAAAAAATAAATTAGATGTAAAAGTACTTTCAAGTGGAAAAATTAGCAAGAAACTTTTCCATGAATATTATCCAAATAATTAAAAGATTTACAATTCTTGAAAGTGGGAGTAATATTATATAAACTCCCTCTTTTTTTAAAGGAGGATAAAATGAAAAACGCAAATGGTGAAGGAAGTGTATATAAACTTAGTGGAAAAAGGAGGAAATGCTGGGTAGCTAGAGTTACTATTGGCTTTGTAGATGGAAAGCAAAAGAGAAAAATTATAGGAACATATGAAACTAGAAAAGAAGCACAAGCTGAGTTACTAGGATATTTGAATAACCCTACTTTGTACAGTGGTAAGACTTTTAAAGATGTGAAAGATTTATGGTATCAAGGATATAAGAAAAATGTTTCTTTGACAACCTTAAAAAACTTAAATTTTCAGTTAAAAAAATTAGATGTATTTGATGATGTTAAAATAAAAGAGTTAAAATTATATACATTACAAAAGTTTTTTGATGATATGGATAATTCTTATGGAACAAAGTCTTTTGTTAAAAGCATTTTCAATATGATATTTGAATTTGCTTTAAAAAACGAATTCATAGAAACTAATCGTATAAAATTTATTGAACTTGGAAAAAATGAAAAAGTTATTAAAAGAAAAATTTTTACAACTGATGAAATAAAAATACTCTTTAATAACTTAGATTCTGATAACAGATTCGTTAAAAAGATGACATATGGCACTTTAATTTTGATTTATACAGGGCTTAGAATTAGCGAATTTATAAATTTAAAAACTAAAGATATTGACTTAGAAAAAAATGTCTTATCTATAGTTGAAAGCAAAACAAGTGCAGGAGTTAGGAAAATTCCAATTTCTCAAAAAGTTATACAATTATTTAAAGACAATATAGATTATTCTAAAGAATATTTTTTCTTCAATAACAAAGGTAACAAATATATTTATTTCAATTTTTCAACACAGTTTAATCAAATGTTGGAGTTACTAGAATTACAGAAGCACACAATACATGATACAAGGCATACGTTTGCTACATTGTTGAATAATGCTAATGCAAATAGCACAAGTATTATAAAATTGATAGGACATACAGATTTTAAGACTACAGAAGAAATATACACACATAAAGACATCGAGGAGTTAAGGAAAGCAGTTAATTTATTAAATTAATTTTTGTTGGCTACTTGTTGGCTACTGATGTAAGAAATATGATAAAAATAAGAATTAAAAGAAAATTAAGAAAACTGTAAAAATTATTTTTTTCTAATTTAATATATATTGAGAAGTTAAAAAAAATTAGATAGAAACATAATCCATTTTATGTTAAAATTTAAAGATATTTAGGAATGGAGAAAATTTATGAAAAAAATTTATATAGCTCCTATAGCGGGAGTGACAGACTATACATTTAGAGGTATACTTGAAGATTTTAACCCTGATTTAATTTTTACAGAAATGGTGAGTGTAAATGCACTTTCAGTTTTAAATGATAAAACTATTTCGAAAATATTAAAACTAAGAGATGGAAATGCAGTACAAATTTTTGGTGAAGATATTGAAAAAATAAAATCAAGTGCACAGTATATACAAAATTTAGGAGTGAAACATATCAACTTAAACTGTGGTTGCCCTATGAAAAAAATAGTAAATTGTGGTTATGGAGCAGCACTGGTTAGAGAGCCTGAAAAAATAAAAAGAATATTATCGGAAATTAAATCAGTTTTAAATGATGATGTTAAACTTTCTGTAAAAATTAGAATAGGCTATAAAGAGCCTGAAAACTATGTTCAAATAGGTAAAATAGCAGAAGAAGTAGGTTGTGACCATATAACTGTACATGGGAGAACAAGAGAACAACTTTATTCAGGAAAGGCTGATTGGTCTTACATAAAGGAAGTCAAGGACAATATTTCTATACCAGTTATGGGAAATGGAGATATCTTTACAGCTGAAGATGCTCTAGAAAAGATTTCTTATTCAAATGTTGATGGAGTGATGCTTGCTAGAGGAATTTTTGGAAACCCTTGGCTTATAAGAGATATAAGAGAAATCTTAGAATATGGAGAAGTAAAAAATCCTGTCACTAAAGATGAAAAAATAAATATGGCAATAGAGCATTTGAAAAGAATGAGAATTGATAATGATGATCAGTTTATTTTTGATGTTAGAAAACATATTTCTTGGTACTTAAAAGGTCTTGAAAATTGTGCAGAGGCCAAAAGAAAAATAAATACTCTAAGTGACTATGACGAAATTATAAAATTACTTGAAGATTTGCATTAATATTGGTAAAATATAATGATGTAATAAAATAAAAATTGAGAGGTAAATAAATGTCAACAGACACACCCTTAATGCAACAATATAAAAAAATAAAAGAGGAATATCAAAATGAAATCTTGATGTTTAGATTGGGAGATTTCTATGAGATGTTTTTTGAAGATGCAAAAATAGCTTCAAAAGAATTGGGATTAACTCTTACAAAGAGAAATAAAGAAAAAGGACAAGATGTTCCTTTGGCAGGAGTTCCTTATCATTCAGTAGCTTCCTACATTGCAAAATTAGTTGAAAAGGGTTATAGTATTGCTATCTGTGAACAGGTGGAAGACCCTAAGGCAGCAACTGGTATAGTGAAGAGGGAAGTGACAAGAGTTATAACTCCTGGAACAATTATTGATGTTGATTTTTTAGATAAAAATAATAATAACTATATCGCCTGTGTGAAAATAAATACAATAGAAAATATCTTAGCTATAGCTTATGCAGATATAACAACAGGTGAATTTTCTGTTTTTGAGATAAAAGATAAAAATTTCTTTGAAAAAGGTTTGGCCGAAATAAATAAAATACAGGCAAGTGAGATTTTACTTGATGAAAAGACTTATTCTGAATATATAAGCATCTTGGAAGAAAGAATTTCTTTTTCAGGAGTAAAATTTACAGAGATAAAGAATGTAAAAAAAGCTGAGGACTACTTAACTTCATATTTTGATATTATGTCTGTGGAAGCTTTTTCGTTGAAATCTAAAGATTTAGCTATTTCAGCTGCTGCTAATCTTTTACGTTATATTGATGACTTACAAAAGGGTAATGAACTGCCTTTTAGCAAGATAGAATACAAGAATATAGACAATATAATGGAGTTGAATATCAGCACTCAAAATAATCTTAATCTAGTACCTAAAAGATCTGAAGAAAGTAAAGGTACTCTATTAGGAGTTTTAGATAGTTGTGTAACATCTATAGGAAGCAGAGAATTAAAAAAGATTATAAAAAATCCTTTTTTAGATATAGAGAAAATCAAAGAAAGACAGTTTTATGTTGACTATTTCTTTAATGACGTACTTTTAAGAGAAAATGTAAGAGAAAAACTAAAAGATATCTATGATATAGAAAGAATAGCTGGAAAGATAATATACGGTACAGAGAATGGAAAAGATCTTTTATCATTAAAAGATTCTATTAGAAAGTCTTTGGAAACATATAGACTTTTAAAGGAACATCAAGAATTAAAGAAAATTTTTGAACTTGATATAGAAATTCTTTTAGATATTTACAATAAAATAGAGTTGATTATCGATGTTGAAGCACCTTTCTCAGTGAGAGAGGGGGGTATAATCAAAGATGGTTATAATTCTGAATTAGATGAGCTTAGAAGAATATCTAAACTTGGTAAGGACTTTATACTTGAAATAGAGCAAAGAGAAAGAGAAAGAACAGGTATAAAAGGTCTAAAAATTAAATATAATAAAGTTTTTGGATATTTTATAGAAGTAACTAAGGCTAATGAGCATTTAGTTCCTGAGGACTATATTAGAAAGCAGACTCTTGTAAACAGTGAAAGATATATAGTTCCTGATTTAAAGGAGTATGAAGAAAAGGTTATAACAGCTAAAAGTAAGATAGAAGCCTTAGAATATGATTTATTTAAGTCACTTAGTTCAGAGATAAAGGAACATATAGAAAGTCTATATAAATTGGCAAATAGAATAGCAAACTTGGATATAGTTTCAAATTTTGCTCATGTAGCAACTAAAAATTCCTATGTTAAACCTGAGATAAGTGAAGATAATATCTTAGAAATAAAAGGTGGAAGACATCCTATAGTTGAAAGTTTAATACCTAGTGGAAGCTATGTTAAGAATGATATTATTTTAGATGAAAAACATAATTTAATCATCTTAACAGGGCCTAATATGTCTGGAAAATCAACTTATATGAAACAGGTTGCCTTAAATATCATAATGGCTCATATAGGAAGCTATGTTGCAGCAGACTATGCAAAAATTCCTATTGTAGATAAGATATTTACAAGAGTTGGAGCAAGTGATGACCTACTTACAGGACAATCTACTTTCATGCTAGAGATGACAGAGGTTGCAAGTATTTTAAATAATGCAACAGAAAAATCTTTCATAGTTTTAGATGAAATAGGTAGAGGAACATCAACTTATGATGGTATATCTATAGCAACAGCTATAACAGAATATATCCATAATAATATAGGAGCTAAAACTATATTTGCCACTCACTATCATGAACTTACTGAACTTGAGAAAGAGCTTGAAAGGGCTATAAATTTTAGAGTTGAAGTAAAAGAAAATGGTAAGAATGTAGTTTTCTTAAGAGAGATAGTAAAGGGTGGAGCAGATAAGTCTTATGGAATAGAAGTTGCAAGATTATCTGGAGTTCCTAAAGATGTTTTAAATCGTTCAAGAAAGATTTTAAAAAAATTAGAAAATAGAAAAAATTTAATAGAAAGCAAAATGAAAGCCGAGCAAATGATGCTTTTTGGTAATAATTTTGAAGAGGAAGAAGAAGAAATAGAAACTGAACTTATAAATGAAAATGAAATAAAAGTTTTAGAAATGTTAAAAGTTATGGACTTAAACTCTTTGAGTCCTTTGGAAAGCTTATTAAAATTGAGTGAATTAAAGAAAATTCTTCTTGGAGGAAATAATGACTAAGAAAAAAATGGCATATATTGGAGCAGGAATAGTAGCATTGGTACTGGGATATTTCAATTATTTTGGTTCTGATAAAGAAACTGGAGATATAAGAAAATTGGTTGAAACCATCAATGCAGTCTATGAAAGTGATGATCTTCGTATAGAAGCAGAGAAGCAAGTTGACTACATAGATGAAAAAGAAAGTAAGTTTGAAAAGGCAAAGGCTTTTATTCAAGGAATGCTTTTAAGTGGAGATAATGCCTTTCTTGATAAGGATAGAAACTTAACATTAGACACTAATATCATAGGAAAAAGTGCTAATGGTTGGGAAATTAAGGCATCTGAATTAAAATATAACAAAGAAACACAAGAGTTGGAATCAGTTAAACCTATGTATGCAAAAAATGAAGAAAAAGGTATAGAGATACTAGGAAATAAATTTAAGACAACTGTTTCTATGGATAATATAACTTTAGAAGATGGGGTTGTTATAAAGAACAAGCTATTTTCTATAGTAGCTGATAAAGCAAATTACAACAATGAAGCTAAGACTATAACATTGGAAGGAAATATTGCCTTATCTAATAAGATAGGAGAAATTGGAGATATCAATACTCTTACAGATGTAAGAAATCTTCAAGTTGGTGAAGTAGAAAAAGGTAAGGAAATGTCAGGAACATTTTCTAAAGTTTACTTTAATCTAAATGAAAGAAATCTTTATGCAACTGATGGCTTCGATATGAAATACGGAGAAATTGGTCTAAAGGGAAGAGATATAGTTTTAAATGAAGCAGACCAAAGTTTCAAAGTTACAGGAGATGTTAAATTTTCTTACCAAGACTATGTTTTTGATGTTGCTTATATAGAAAAAGAAGCTAATAGCGATACAATCAATGTATATGGACAAATTAAAGGTGGAAACCCTGAATATTCTGTTCTAGCTGATAGAGCTGAATACAATATAAATGATAAGAAGTTTAAGATTTTAGGTAATGTTGTTGTGACTTCAACAAAGGGTGAAAACCTTAAAGCAGATACTTTTGTATATTCTAGTGAAACTAAAGAAGCAGATATATATGGAAATAAAATTCTATATACATCTCCAACAAATAATTTAGAAGCAGAATATATTCACTATAATTCTGTATCTAAAGAAGTTACTACTGATAAGCCTTTTGATTCTTGGAACGAAAAAGGTGATGGAATAAAAGGAACAAGCATAGTATATAACTTAGGAACTAAAGATTTCTATTCTAAAGAAGAAATTACAGTAAAAAGTAAGGACTATGGTTTAACAACAAAAAATGTAACATATAAAGAAGAAACAGGTATCTTATCAGCACCTGAGCCTTATGTTATAAAATCTAAAGATGAAAGTTCTGTGATAAATGGAAATAGTATCACTTACAATAAAAAGACTGGAGAGCTAACAAGTCCAGGAGATATTGTAATGAACAACAAGGGTACTATTATGAAAGGACATGACTTAGTTTTCAATAATATAACAGGAGTAGGAAAGCTTCAAGGACCTATACCTTTTGAAAATAAAGAAGATAAAATGTCAGGAACTGCTAAAGAAATAATAATCAAAAGAGGCGAATATATTGATTTAATGGGGCCTGTTAGAGTTAAACAAGATACTACAAATATGGTAGTTGATAAGGCTAGATATTCATATAAAGATGAGCTAGTTCATGTAAATACTCCAGTTAAATTTGATGATCCAGTTAGATCTATGGTTGGTTCTGTAAGCTCAGCAACATATAGTCCAAAAGATGGAATATTAAGAGGTTCTGATTTCAATATGAGAGAACCTAATAGAACAGCTAAGGCTCAAAATGTAGTTCTTTACAATAAAGAAAATAGAAGATTAGAATTAGTAGGAAATGCTTACTTAAGTTCAGGAGCAGATAGCATAACTGGGCCAAAAATAGTATATTATTTAGATACTAAAGATGCAGAAACTCCAACTAATAGTGTAATAAAATACGATCAATACACTATAAAATCTAGTTATGGAAAAGTAAATAAAGAAAGTGGAGAAATTTTTGTAAAAAATGCAGATGTAAAATCTGTTGATGGAAATGAATTCTATTCTAATCAGGCTAAGGGTAATATAAATGATGTTGTTCACTTTACAGGAAATGTAAAAGGTAAATCTAAGCAAAAAGAAGGAGATGTATATTTCTCTGGAGATAAAGCTGACTTATACATGGCTAAGATAGATGATAAATATCAAGCTAAGAAAGTTATAGTAAATACTAAATCTACTTTTACTCAATTAAATAGAAAAATAGTTTCTAACTACATGGAACTAGATTTAATTAAGAAAGAAGTATATGCAAAAGATAAACCTGTATTGACTATAGATGATGGACCAAAAGGAAATACTCTAGTTAAAGCTGATGATGTTACAGGATATATTGATCAAGATCTAATTAAGCTTAATAAAAATGTCTATGTAAAGAACGTAAATGAAAAGAAAGAAGAAGTAGTTTTAACAGCTGATAGAGGAGCTGTGACAAAGAAAATGGCTGATGTATATGATAGAGTTAAGGTTGTTACAAAAGATTCTGTTACAACAGCTAATGAAGGTCATTATGATATGGAAAATAGAAAAATAAGAGCCAAAGGAAATGTCCATGTTGAATATCAAACAGATAAATCAGCAGGAAATGTATTTGATAATATGACATCTACCAATACAAAAAAAACTACAAAAAAATAAGGCTATGATGTCAAAAGGAGATTTGAATGATAACTTTAAGTGCTGATAATCTTGTTAAAGCCTACAAAGGAAGAAAGGTTGTAGACAGGGTTAGTTTAGAGGTAAATAAGGGAGAGATTGTTGGGCTTCTTGGACCTAATGGAGCAGGAAAAACAACAACTTTCTATATGATAACAGGGATAGTAAGACCTGATGATGGAGAAGTTTTATGTGCTGAGGAAGACATAACTAACTTACCTATGTATAAAAGAGCAGATATGGGAATAGGATATCTTGCACAAGAACCTTCTGTTTTTAGAAACTTAACAGTTGAAGAGAATATAGAAGTGGTTCTTGAAATGAAAGGTATTTCAAAAAAAGAGCAAAGAGAAACAGTACATAGATTACTTGAAGAGTTTAAATTGACTCATGTAAGAGATTCTTTAGGATATGCTCTATCTGGTGGAGAAAGAAGAAGAATAGAGATAGCTAGAACAATAGCAAATAATCCAAGCTTTATCTTACTTGATGAGCCTTTTGCAGGTGTTGACCCTATAGCTGTTGAAGATATACAAAATATCATAAGACATCTTAAAAAAAGAGGTCTAGGAATATTGATAACAGACCATAATGTAAGAGAAACTTTAAGTATTACAGATAGATCATATGTTATGCAAAAAGGAAAGGTATTAATTGAGGGAACCCCTTATGAAATAGCAAATGATCCATTAGCAAAAAAAGTATATTTAGGAGAAAAATTCAGATTAGACTAAAGGAGATGATTAACAAGGTGGGAAAAAATAGATTATTGATATTTTTTGGATTATTGTTAATATGTGGAGTACTTTCAAGCACTTCTTTATTCGCTGAAAAAAAAGAATCACACTATAAAGCTGAGGAAAATGTATATTTTTTAATGGGAGATTTTGTAAATGAGTGGGCTAATACTGATTTTAACCCGACAGATGAAAAGTGGAAAAAAGAAGGAGTTTCTTTACCACCTTTAGTATCAAAAGATGAAATAAAAACTTTACTTGAAATAGAGAAGAATGGAAAAGTAGTTCCAGCTACTTCCAAAAATCATGATCCTAAGATGTGTATAGAATATGCTCCATTTGATGGAAATATTTATGTGTTTTATGGAATTTCATCTGAGAAATCTGATACAAAAACTTTAATTATTTTTGCTGATGAGAAAGATGATAAGATTTTTGCTATGACAAGTGTTGGAGGAAGCCCATATGCCTTTGTTGGGGGGTTTTCATTAACAGAAGAATATCAAAAAAAATGGTCTCATTTAATATCAACTTTAAAAAAGCGTTTTGAAGAATATAAAAAGAATGAACAAAATATAAAAGATAAATAATAAAAGGAGGAGGCTATGTGGAAGAATTCATCTTCCATTATAGATAAAAAAATGTTAACAGGTAACGAAATTAGAGAGAAATTTATTGAATTTTTTATGCAAAAACAGCATAAACATTTTGAAAGTGCATCTTTGATACCAGATGATCCAACTCTGCTTTTAACAGTAGCAGGAATGGTACCATTTAAACCATATTTCTTAGGACAAAAGGAAGCACCTTATCCAAGAGTTACAACTTATCAAAAATGTATAAGAACAAATGACTTAGAAAATGTTGGAAGAACGGCAAGACACCATACATTTTTTGAAATGTTAGGAAATTTCTCTTTTGGAGATTATTTCAAAGAAGAAGCTATAGCTTGGTCTTGGGAATTTGTGACAGAAGTTTTAAAGCTTGATAAAGATAAACTATGGGTAACTGTGTTCACAACAGATGATGAAGCAGAAAGAATCTGGATAGAAAAATGTAATTTTCCAAAAGAAAGAATAGTTAGAATGGGAGAAAGTGAAAACTGGTGGTCAGCGGGACCTACTGGTTCTTGTGGACCTTGTTCTGAAATCCATGTAGACCTTGGTGTACAATATGGTGGAGATGAAAATTCTAAAATTGGTGATGAAGGAACAGATAACCGTTTCATAGAAATATGGAATCTAGTGTTCACTGAATGGAATAGAATGGAAGATGGAAGTCTAGAACCTCTACCTAAAAAGAATATAGATACAGGAGCAGGACTTGAAAGAATAGCAGCAGTAGTACAAGGTAAGCCTAATAACTTTGAAACTGATTTACTATTCCCTATCTTAGAAGAAGCAGCAAGAATTACAGGAAGTCAATATGGTAAAAATCCTGAAACTAACTTCTCTTTAAAGGTTATAACAGACCATGCAAGAGCAGTAACTTTCTTAGTTAATGACGGAGTTATACCTTCTAACGAAGGAAGAGGGTATATCCTAAGAAGAATTTTAAGAAGAGCAGTTAGACATGGAAGATTATTAGGATATAAAGACTTATTCATGTATAAGATGGTGGATAAGGTTGTTGAAAGATTTGAAGTTGCTTATCCAGATTTAAAGAAAAATTTAGAAAATATCAGAAAAATTGTAAAAATAGAAGAAGAAAAATTCTCTAATACTTTGGATCAAGGAATACAACTAGTTAATCAAGAAATTGATAATCTACTAGCTAATGGAAAAAATAAACTAGATGGAGAAGTTTCATTTAAACTTTATGATACTTATGGTTTCCCTTATGAATTGACAGAAGAAATTGCAGAAGAAAGAGGAGTAACTGTATTAAGAGAAGAATTTGAAGCTAAAATGGAAGAACAAAAAGAAAAAGCTAGATCAGCTAGAGAAGTTGTAATGGAAAAAGGACAAGACAGCTTTATAGAAGACTTCTATGATAAACATGGAGTAACTAAATTTACTGGTTATGAAAAGACTGAAGATGAAGCTAGGCTTTTAAGTTCAAGAGAAGCAAAAAATGGAAAATATCTATTGATTTTTGACAAGACTCCCTTCTATGCAGAATCAGGAGGACAAGTTGGAGATCAAGGAAAAATTTATTCAGATAACTTCTCAGCTAAAGTTTTAGATGTACAAAAACAAAAAGATATATTTATTCATACTGTTGAAATTGAAAAAGGTAGTGCTGAAGAAAATAAAACTTATAAATTAGAAGTAAATCTTCTTAGAAGACTTGATACAGCTAAAAACCATACAGCTACTCACTTATTACATAAGGCTTTAAGAGAAGTAGTTGGAACTCATGTTCAACAAGCAGGATCTTTAGTTGATCCAGATAAATTAAGATTTGACTTTAGCCATTATGAAGCTGTTACAGCTGAACAACTTGCTAAAATTGAAAATATAGTAAATGAAAAGATAAGAGAAGGTATAGATGTTGTTGTAAGTCATCACAGTATAGAAGAAGCTAAAAACTTAGGTGCTATGATGCTATTTGGGGATAAATATGGTGAAGTAGTAAGAGTTGTAGATGTTCCTGGATTCTCAACTGAGCTTTGTGGAGGAACTCACATAGATAACATAGCTAAGATAGGACTATTCAAAATAGTTTCTGAAGGTGGTATAGCAGCAGGAGTTAGAAGAATAGAAGCTAAGACTGGTTATGGAGCATACTTAGTTGAAAAAGAAGAAGCAGATACTTTAAAAGAAATTGAAAAGAAATTAAAAGCTTCAAATACTAATGTAGTTGAGAAAGTAGAAAAAACTTTAGAAAGTTTGAAAGATGCTGAAAAATCATTAGAGACTTTAAAACAAAAAATTGCTCTATTTGAATCAAAGGCAGCATTGTCAGGAATGGAAGAAATAAATGGAGCTAAAGTGTTAATAGCTACATTTAAAGATAAATCAGCTGAAGATTTAAGAACTATGATAGATACTATTAAAGACAGTCATGAAAAAGCAATAGTAGTTCTAGCAAGTACTCAAGATAAGTTATCTTTTGCAGTAGGAGTTACAAAAACTTTAACAGATAAGGTAAAAGCAGGAGATTTAGTAAAACAACTAGCTGAAATGACAGGTGGAAAAGGTGGAGGAAGACCAGATTTTGCACAAGCTGGTGGAAAAGATGAAAGCAAACTTTTAGATGCCTTCAAAGAAATTAGAGCTACAATTGAAAGTAAACTATCATAAAATCAATGTGATAAAAAACAGTTCATTGCTAGCTAAATTTCTTAACGATAAAAAAATAACGTTTCGCTGCAAAACATGAAACTCGCTATGCTCAAACACTCATGCTTTTGCTCGGTTCACTTGCCTTAATTTTTTATCTAAAATTTAGATGCAAGTTCACTTGTTTTTTATCCACATTACTAAGTTAAAAAGGTATCTAAAAATATAGACTCATGAGAGGTAGAATGAAGAGATATTTAGCATTAGATATTGGTGATGTTAGAATTGGAGTGGCAAGATCTGATTTAATGGGAATAATTGCCACCCCATTAGAAACTATAAATAGAAAAAAAGTGAAGTCTGTCAAAAGGATAGCTGAGCTTTGTAAGGAAAATAATACAACCTCAATAGTTGTAGGTATACCTAAGAGCCTTGATGGCGAAGAAAAAAGACAGGCTGAAAAAGTAAGAGAGTACATAGAAAAGTTAAAAAAAGAAATAGAAAATCTTGAAATAATTGAAATAGATGAAAGATTTTCAACAGTGATAGCTGACAATATATTAAAAGATTTAAATAAAAATGGAGCTATTGAAAAAAGAACGGTAGTAGATAAAGTTGCTGCCTCAATAATATTACAAACATACTTAGATATGAAAAAATAAATTTTATGTGGAGGACGGGAAAGAATGAATAGTAAGTTATTTATAAGATTGTTAATAGTAATAGCAATTTTTATAACAGCAGTATACTACAGTATAAAGAAACCTATAAAACTTGGACTAGATTTAAAAGGTGGAGTTTATGTTGTACTTGAAGCTGTAGAAGATAAAAATTCAAATATAAAAATTGATAGTGATGCTATGAACAGACTAATTGAAGTATTAAATAGAAGAATTAACGGAATAGGGGTTGCAGAATCTTCTATACAAAAAGCAGGAGATAACAGAGTTATCGTAGAATTACCAGGATTACAAAATGCAGAAGATGCTATAAATCTAATAGGTAAAACAGCTTTATTGGAATTTAAAATAATGAATGAAGATGGAACTTTAGGAGAAACTTTACTTACAGGTTCAGCATTACAAAAAGCCGAAGTATCTTATGACAATTTGGGTAGACCTCAAATATCATTTCAAATGACACCTGATGGTGCACATGTTTTTGCAAAAATAACTAGAGAAAATATTGGTAGACAACTTGCAATCACTCTTGATGGAGAAGTTCAAACAGCACCTAAAATAAATACTGAAATAGCAGGTGGAAGTGGAGCAATAACAGGTAACTACACTGTTGAAGAGGCAACAGCAACAGCAACTTTATTAAATGCAGGGGCATTACCAATAAAAGCAGAAGTTGTTGAAACAAGAACTGTTGGAGCAACACTTGGAGATGAATCAATAGCACAAAGTAAAAATGCTGGTATGGTTGCAATAGGGTTAATTTGGTTATTTATGATAATTTTCTACAGATTACCAGGAATTATAGCAGACTTAGCAATAATCATATTTGGATTTATAACATTTGCTTGTCTAAACTTCATAGATGCAACACTTACATTACCAGGAATAGCTGGATTTATCTTATCACTAGGAATGGCAGTCGATGCTAACGTTATCATCTTTGAAAGAATAAAAGAAGAATTAAGATTTGGAAATAGTATAAGAAACTCAATAGAATCTGGATTTGGAAAAGGTTTTGTTGCTATATTTGACTCAAACTTAACAACTTTAATAATAACTGCTATATTATTTGTATTTGGTACAGGACCAATCAAAGGTTTTGCTGTAACATTGGCTTTAGGAACACTAGCTTCTATGTTTACTGCAATAACAGCAACAAAAGTATTACTTCTAACTTTTGTAAATATATTCGGTTTTAGAAGTCCAAAACTTTTTGGAGTTACAGAAGGAGGAGAAAACTAATGAAAGTAAATTTACATATTATAAGAAATATAAAATATTATCTATCAGTTTCAATAGTTCTTGTTGTTTTATCAATAGTAGTATTCTTTGCAAAAGGATTAAACTATGGAATAGATTTCACAGGAGGAAACTTATTTCAATTAAAATATAATGATAAAAAAATAACATTGACTGAAATTAACGAAAATTTAGATAAATTATCTGAAAAATTACCTCAGGTTAATTCAAATAGTAGAAAGGTTCAAATCTCTGAAGATGGAACAGTAATTTTAAGAGTTCCTGAATTAAAAGAAGAAGATAAAAAAGAAGTTTTAAATAGCTTACAAGAATTAGGAGCTTTCAATTTAGATAAAGAAGATAAAGTTGGAGCAAGTATAGGAGATGACTTAAAGAAATCAGCTATCTATTCACTAGGTATAGGAGCAATTTTAATAGTTCTATACATCACATTAAGATTTGAGTTCAGTTTTGCTATTGGAGGTATACTATCGTTATTACATGACATTATCATAGCAGTAGGATTTATAGCTCTTATGGGTTACGAAGTTGATACTCCATTTATAGCTGCTATACTTACTATACTTGGATACTCAATAAACGATACTATCGTTATTTACGACAGAATAAGAGAAAACTTAAAGAGAAGACACACTAAAAATTGGACATTAGAAGATTGTATGGATGAATCAGTTAACCAAACTGCTATAAGATCTTTAAATACATCAATAACTACACTATTTTCAGTAATAGCTTTATTGATTTTTGGTGGAGCAAGCTTAAAAACATTTATAATGACATTGTTAATAGGTATACTTGCAGGTACATATAGTTCAATATTTATCGCAACTCCTATAGTTTACTTATTGAATAAGAGAAAAGGTAATAATATGGAAGATATGTTTAAAGATGATGACGATGAAAAGCATGGTGGTAAGAGAGTAGAAAAGATTTTAGTATAGTTTAAATAAAAAGGGAGTGGAGGAAAAAAAATGGATCAAAATGCTGAAAAAAATGAAAAATTAGAAAATAGTTATGACGAGAACCCATATATTTCTAAAACATATTATCATACACAACCTGAGAAATTAAAATCTAACTTAAGATTATTAGATTTTATTAGTCCAGACTTAAAAAACGCAAAAGTTCTAGAAATTGGTTGTTCATTTGGTGGGAATATAATTCCTTTTGCAATTGAAAATCCTGAAGCAACTGTTGTTGGAGTAGATTTATCTAAGGTTCAAGTTGATGAAGGAAATAAAATAATAGATTTTCTAGGTTTAAAAAATATTAGAATATACCATAAAAATATTTTAGACTATAATGAACATTTTGAACAATTTGACTATATCATCTGCCATGGAGTTTTTTCTTGGGTAGATGAAAACGTCCAAAAAGGTATACTAAAATTTATAAAAAAACATCTTACAAAAAATGGTTTAGCTATGATTTCATATAATACTTATCCAGGTTGGAAGAGTCTAGAAGTATCAAAAGATGCTATGAAATTTAGAAATAGAATGTTAGCTAAACAAAATAAAGATGTAACAGGAAAGAATCAAATTGCCTATGGTAAAGGTATATTAGAGTTCTTAGATGAATATTCTGGTTTAAATAAGAGAATAAAAGATAATTTTGCTTATGTTACCCAAAAAAATGACTACTATTTATTACATGAGTATTTTGAAGTATATAACACTCCTTTTTATGTATATGACTTCAATGAATTATTAGAAACAGAAGGATTATCTCATGTAGTTGATAGTTATTTACAAAAATCATTCCCATTTTTATCAAATGAAATCTTAGATAAAATTGAAAATGATTGTCAAGGTGATTACATAGGAAAAGAGCAATATTATGACTATCTAACTGACTGTCAATTTAGAAGCAGTATTATAACTCATACAGATAATATAAAAGATATTAATATCTCAAGAAATATAAAAATAGATAGTATAAAAGCTTTAAATTATAGAGGTTTCTATCTAAAGAATGAAGAAGGAAAATATGTAATAGGTGAAGATAAAGAAGTTGTGGAAAGTGAAAAGAAAGCTTTATTCTTAGAAACAGTGGCTAAACATTATCCTAACACAGTTACAGTAGAAGATCTTGAAAAAGAATTAGGAGATAAGTTAACTACTGTTGAAATCTGTGAAATTCTTCTAGTTTTAATCTATCAAAGAAAAATAGAAGTTTATAATGATAAATTAACTGTTAATAAACAAGAAAAAATAAAAATATCAGATAAATATAGAAAATATGTTGAATATTTTGCTGAAACTAAATTTCCTGTTATAAGTTCATATGGTTTATCGGGAATAAATGATCTAGGTCTAGATTTATTGAGAGCAAATGTTTTCTTGCTATTTGATGGAACAAGAACAGATGATTATATAGTAGAAATCTTAAAAGCAAAACATGCAAGAGATGAAATCAAAGTAGATAATACTGATAGTAAGGCAGTAGAAACTATTTTAAAAGAATATGTTGCTACTATGAGAACAATAATAGAAGAAAATTTCTTGAATAAATAAAAAAAGGTTGTTGCAATCAAATTTGCAACAACCTTTTGCTTTACTTATTCAATTATGTCCTTGAAGAATTTTTTTACTTTTTTCATAAAACTAGATTTTTGTTCATAATTTTTATCATTTAAACTTTCTTCAAATTTTTGTAATAATTCTTTTTGTTTATCAGTTAATTTCTTTGGAGTTTCTATTGTAAATTTAACAATTATGTCTCCTTTTCCATAACCTCTAAGAGATTTTATTCCTTCTCCAGAGATTTTAAGTAATTTTCCACTTTCTGTTCCTTCTGGCACTTTTACAGTCTTCTTTCCATTTAAAGTAGGAACCTCTACTTCACCACCTAGAACAGCTGTTGCATAAGAAATTGGAACTTCACAATATAAATTTTCACCTTGTCTTATAAAAATATCATGAGGTTTAATTCTAATAACTATATATAAATCACCATTAGGGCCACCACTTTGACTAGCTTCACCTAAACCTGCATATTTCAATTTTTGTCCATCATCTATACCTGCTGGTACGTTAATTTTCTTTTCAACAGTTTCTTTTGCTATTCCTGTTCCATGACAGTGTTTACATTTCTTTTCAGGAATTTCTCCCTTACCATGACAGTCAGGGCAGACAGTTTGAGATTGCATCATACCCAATATAGTTCTTTGTTGAGTTTTTATTGTTCCTTGTCCATTACAAGTAGGACAAGTTTTCATTTTGCTGTCTTCTCCACCTGTTCCATGACAATGTTCACATTTTCCATTTCTCTTATATTTTATAGTTTTTTCAACACCTTTAGCAGCTTCCTCCAAAGTAATTTCAAGATTATATCTTAAATCATTTCCAGGTTCAACATAGCTTCTTCTTGAAGAATCACCAAATCCAGAAAATCCTTCAAAACCACCGAAACCTCCACCACCAAAAATATTACTAAAAATATCACCAAAATCAAAACTGTTAGGATCAAAGTCACTGAAACCAGCTCCACCTGGCTCAAAAGCAGCATGTCCAAATTGATCATACTGTTGTTTTCTTTTGCTATCAGAAAGAACTTGATAAGCCTCATTTACTTCTTTAAATTTTTCTTCTGCATCTTTTTTTTCAGCATCACTTGCATTTGCAAATCTATCAGGGTGATACTTCATTGCTGCTTTTTTAAATGCCTTTTTTATAGCATCTTCACTTGCGTTTTTATCTACTCCAAGGACTTCATAATAGTCTCTTTTTGCCATAATTTCCCTCCATCTAATTTATTTTAATATTCAATTAGCTATTATATTTTTATTTAAAATTTTTTTCAAGCTCTAAAAGATATTTTTTTATTTCAATACCTTTATTTCCACCTTCTCCACCACTATATCCACCTAAGCTACCATCTTTAGAAACAACTCTATGGCAGGGGATAATTATAGGGATAGAGTTTTTTCCATTAGCAGAACCAACAGCTCTAACAGCTTTATCTTTTCCAATTATTTTAGCTTCATCACTATATGAAATAGTTTCTCCATAAGGAATTTTTAACAATGAATTCCAACATTCTTTTTGAAATTCTGTTCCTATAACATCTAATTTAATATTAAATTCTTTTCTTTTCCCAGAAAAATATTCTTCCAATTGCTTACTACATTTTTTTGTTAAAGGAGATTCTGTAGAAATATTATATAGTTTTTTTCTTTCTTCTATATCTATCTTTCCTAAAAAACTTATTTCACTTATACCATCTTTTTCTTCAATTATCTCTAAATACCCGATTTCTTCATTGTATAAAAATGATATACCTTTAATACTTCTTACCATATCTTCTCCTTCTAATTAAAACTATTAAAATTAAATAAAATTAAGTTTTTCTTGAAATCAAACTAAATAAACTTTTAAATAAAACTACTGTGACGTCCTCTAATGTTGAAAGAGCATTTTGAAGCTCTAGAAACATTAGAGGCTGTCAAGTAGTTGAAATTATGATTTATAAGTTTTTAACATTTCTATTTCAAGAAAAACTAACATAAATTTTATGATTTTAATATTTTATTAGTCTACAATTTCTGCTTCTGCTACATTGTCATCTTTTTTATTTTCATTTGAATCTGTATTAGCTTGAGCACCTGCTTGTTGTTGAGCTTGTGCATTCTTATAAAGTTCTTCTGCAAATTTATTAGCAGCTTGTGATAATTTTTCCAAAGCAGAATCTATTGCAGATTTATCATCACCATCTTTAACTTTCTTTAATTCTTCAATAGCAGCTTCTATATTTTTCTTATCTCCTTCACTTACTTTATCAGGATTTTCTTTTAAAGTCTTTTCAGTAGCAGAGATTAATTGGTCTGCTCTATTTCTTGCTTCTACTAATTCTTGGAATTTCTTATCTTCTTCAGCATGAGCTTCAGCTTCCTTAGTCATTCTTTCAATTTCTTCTTTAGAAAGGTTACTTGAACCAGAAATAGTTACTTTATTTTCTTTTCCTGTTCCTAAATCTTTTGCAGATACATGAACGATACCATTAGCATCTATATCAAATGTAACTTCTATTTGAGGAACTCCACGTGGAGCTGCTGGTATTCCTGTTAATTGGAAATGTCCTAATGTCTTATTATCAGCTGCCATTGGACGTTCTCCTTGTAATACATGAATATCAACTGCTGGTTGATTATCTGCTGCTGTTGAGAATACTTCTTTCTTAGTAGCAGGGATTGTTGTATTTCTAGGTATTAATGTTGTCATTACTCCACCTAATGTCTCAAGTCCAAGTGATAAAGGTGTAACGTCTAACAATACTATATCATTAACATCACCAGTTAATACTCCTCCTTGAATAGCTGCTCCTAGTGAAACTACTTCATCAGGATTAACTTCACAAGATGGTTCTTTACCTAACTCTTTCTTAACTAAATCATAAACCATAGGTATACGAGTAGATCCTCCTACTAATATAACTTTATCTATGTCACTAGCACTTAATTTAGCTTCTTTTAATGCATCTCTTACTGGTGGAATTGTCTCTTCTACTAAATCTCTTATTAAATCTTCAAACTTAGCACGAGATAAAGTAATATCTAAGTGTAGTGGTTCACCATCATCACCCTTAGCAATAAATGGTGCTGATATTTGAGTAGATACTACTCCAGATAATTCTTTCTTAGCCTTTTCTGCAGATTCTTTTAATCTTTGCATAGCCATCTTATCTTTTGATAAGTCTACTCCATTTTCCTTCTTAAATTCACTAACTAAGTATTCAACGATTCTATTATCAAAATCATCTCCACCTAAATGACCATTACCTGCACTTGATTTAACTTCAAATACACCATCACCTAACTCAAGAATTGAAACGTCAAATGTTCCTCCTCCTAAGTCATAAACTAAAACTGTTCCTGAATGGTCTTTTTCAAGGCCATAAGCAAGTGCTGCAGCTGTTGGTTCATTTATAATACGTTCAACTTCTAATCCAGCAATCTTACCTGCATTCTTAGTAGCTTGACGTTGTGCATCATTAAAGTATGCTGGAACTGTAATAACAGCCTTATCTACTTTTTCTCCTAAATATCTTTCAGCATATTCCTTTAAATATCCTAAAATCATAGCTGATATTTCTTCAGGAGTATATTTCTTACCCTCTAATTCTACTTTCTCATTTGTACCCATTAATCTCTTAATAGATGATACAGTATTTGGATTAGTTAATGCTTGACGCTTAGCGGCTTCTCCAACTATCTTTTCTCCTTTTTTAAAACTAACTACAGATGGAGTTGTTCTTCCTCCTTCTGGGTTTGGTATTACCTTAGCTTCACCTGCTTCAAGTACTGAAACACATGAATTTGTTGTTCCTAAATCTATTCCTATTATTTTACTCATATTTTTCTCCTTTTATAAATTATTTACTTTTACTGATGCTGGACGAATAACTCTGTCTTTCAACATATAACCTTTTAATAATACTTCAGTTACAACGTCATCATCCTTACTCTCATCGTGATCAGTTAACAATGCTTGTTCTAAATTAGGATCAAATTTTTCACCTAATCTATTAATTTCCCTTATTCCAAATTTATTCAATATTGAAATAAGATTTGTATATGTAAGATTATATCCTTCCATATATTTTTTTAACTCTTCTGAATTAGATTCCAAAGACATCTTTATAGCTCTTTCAAAATTATCTACTACAACAATTAACTCTTTAGCAAAATCCATATTAGCATATTTTAATAAATCACTAACTTCTGCATCTTTTCTTTTCCTATAATTAACTAACTCTGCTTGAGCTCTTAATGTATTATTTTTAGCTTCATCTATTGCCTTATTTAAATTAGATATAATCTCTTCTTTTTCTTCTAATTTTAAAGATGTATCTGCTATCTTAGTATTTAATTCTTG
>ERZ772910.444-NODE-444-length-24236-cov-5.836028_pt1 | contig 24236 bp, 13 predicted proteins | sample MGYA00511357_ERZ772910 | MGnify/ENA primary metagenome ERZ772910 (study PRJEB29015, sample SAMEA2738096) | human oral metagenome | biome: human oral; feature: human-associated habitat; material: saliva | place: China | collected 2193 ... | reverse complement strand
CCAAATCTAACCCCCGCGACACGCCGAGCCAGACACACATTTTGACCCTTAACCCCCAACCACCACTCACCAGTCAGCATCAGCATCACGAGCAATCGGCTTGAGCTGATCAGCACTACCAGCAGCACCACCCATCATCTGAGCACCACGCTCCTCCAAGGCATCCACACGCACCACATCATATGCACGACGCCGCACCTGCCCCTTCTTCTCACGACGATCCCCAACACCGCCAGAACCCACCGGCGCCACACCACCACGACCAACCGCACCAACACCGGAAGCACCGCGACCCGCAGCGCTCACACCACCACGGCCAGCAACACCACCAGAAGCACCACGTCCGCCAGCAGTACCAGAGGCGCCAGAACCCACCGGCGCCACACCACCGCGACCAACCACACCAGCACCACCGCCGCGACCAACCACACCAGCACCACCGCCGCGGCCAGCACCACCAACAGCCCCAGCTACACCCCCACCAGGAAGCGCAGACGGACGCAACACACCACCGGCAGGAGCAACAGCACGCAACGCAGAACCAGACGCACCCGAAGCAAGCCCACCAATCCCAGCGAAACCACCACCATAAGACAACGCCGCACCAGCAGCACCAGCAGCAGAACCAGCCACCAACACACCACCAGCAATACGCGCACCACCACCCGCGGCAGAAGGAACAGCACGCCACGCCGGATCATTCACATTCAGCACATCAGCAGGCATATGCCCACCCACAGGACCATTCGGCGTCATCCGCTGATTCACCGGCGTCGTCGTCAAATCATAACGAGCCAAATCAGCCGGATCACTAATCGGATTCGACGCACTCCCAAGCTCCCCCGGAGCAGGAGACGTCCACTCACCGCCACCCGCACCCGTGCCACTACGAACCGTCGGAACAAGACCACGACTCCCACCAGAAGACGCCGGACTCGGGCTGGGGACTGATCCCGCATCGCCTTCGACCCGCGGCTTCCACGCGTCAGGAACGTAGTCGTCCTTTTGATGTTGGAATTCGCTGACGTGTGAATCGGCTTCCTGATTGAGCTTATCGAGAATCGTCTGCGCTTCAGCTTCCCGCTTGTCGTTCTTTTGCTGTTCCAGAGCCGTCAAGTAAGCCGTGGGTTCCGTGTACTCGACCGTCTTACCATCGGCGCTCGTAAGCCTCAGGGGCGGATTTTGCTGACTGGCTGCAACATCCGACTCGCTCAGCAAGACAGGACTCAACTGCTCACCGTCGGTCACCGCAGTCGACATCGACTCACGGACCGCCAGATGGTGTGCCTTAGCCGTCGTGATCTTTCCTTGGTGTGTTTTCGCGGATTCGATGAACGACGATAGCCAACTGTCTGCACCAGTCTTGGTCTGCGACTCGCCGACGCTCAGGTCAACCACGAAGTCTTCGGAGGTTCCCTTCGCGTCCCCAACCTCCGTACGAGCCGTACCCGCACGCTCATCTTCCTCATAGTCCTCGGATGCCAGGGGCCTCGCAGTCAATCCGATGACTGCCTTCAAGCGCTCATACTTCGGCGATTCAACCACGACGCAACCTCACTTGCAGTCAGCAATACACAAACAATGGGAGCACCGGCCCCCGATAGACAATCGCCGCGGGGAGGGGACCCCTCGGTCCCCTCCCCGCGGCAATCAGGCGGAATCAGGAGCCGAAGCCATCAGCGTTACGAGCATCGGTAGCCTGAGCAGACTGGCGGGCTTCCGCAACCGCAGCGGCGACACCGGTGAGGATTTCGACGATACCGTCCATACCCTCGGTCCACTTTGCCTTGGACGCGTCGTAGGCGCGCTTCGCCTGGCCATCCCACGAACTCTGCAGCTGCTTGAGCTCGGAGTCCATGTCCTCCAGCTTCGTATTCAGTTTGTTGACACCGGCCCGCATGTCGGCGACAGCCTGATCGATCTGGCCGTAGTTGTAAAGAATGTCAGCCATGACAGTATCCCTTTCCTAGTCTCGACTACAGACCGTAGCGGACTTTGTACTTGTTCAGCGCGGCCGACTGCTCGGCCTCGTTAGCCTGCGACGCAGAGTCAGACGAACGCAGCGCGGTGTGCAGCTCGGTGAGAGCCGACGTAACCTTGCCGGCCTCGGTCTGCCACTCCGCCATGACGTTCTGGAATGCGACAGCAGCTTCGCCCTGCCACGAACTGCCGATACCCGACAGCTTCGATTCCAGGTTCTTCAGCGTCGATTCAATGTCGCTCTGCGACTGCTCGATGGTTGTCGCTCCCTTGAGTAGCGCACCATCAAGAGCCTTCTGATCGGTCATTATTCCTCCCAGATCATCTGTGAAAGAGCGCTCCAACGGCGGAACCGCCCTTCTGACAAGCCCAGTCTAACCACACATACGTGCAAAAGTCCATGAACTTGAGACAGGTTTTTGACAAAGTTCGACCGTCTTGCAGAGGTATGACAGCTTGCCCCAGACACCACAAACGGGCAGACTAGGAACACAACAACCCGGAGGAGACGATGGCCCAGAGCACACATACCGCCGCTGCACTCACTCCACTGACAGTCACCTTTGATGAACAAACGGTCGATCTGTCGGTTCCTCAGTTGTCTCCGCTGGCGGAGCTTATTCCCACGATTTTGCGCAGCCTCGGACGCATGGACGTGTACGGCGCGTCCGCCGGGTTCACCGTCTCAACATCCTCAGGACAGGTCCTCGACCAGTCCCTGTGTCTTCGCGACCAGGGCGTGCGCGCAGGGGCAGCCCTGACGCTCGAGCGCGCCGGGCAGGGCCGAGAAGACCAGCGCTTTGACGACCTCGTCGAGGCCGTTGGAAGCGCCGTCGAAACCACCGTCGACCCGTGGACCCCCCTCGACTCCCTACAGCTCTCGGTCTACGCATCCGCTGTCTTCGTCGGCCTGGCCAGCGCCCTCCTCGTCTCCGCTTCGACCCATGGGACGTCACTCCTGGGCGCTGATTCCTCCTTCGACGGGGTCCGTCTCATCGCCTATCCGATTATCGGCATCGTCGGTGCCCTCCTCCTCACCGGCACCGCTGCCGTCGTCTCGCGCAGGCTCGAGCACTCCTCCGTCGCCGTCCTGGCTGGCTGCGCCCCCGTCCTCCTCGCCTGCGCGAGCGCCGGCGCCCTACCGGCCGGCCCCTGGACCACCTCCGGCGCCCTTGCCGCGGGAGCCGCCCTCACCATTGGCGCCCTGTGTCACCTCGTCCTTCCTGGGAAGCTGCGTGCAAGCGGCCTGTGCCCCGCCATCGTCGGCGTCACGTTGAGTTCCTTCAGCCTCTTTTCGGGGGCCCTCGGCATGAGCGCCGCCCGCGTGACAGCACTGCTCAGCGCGCTCCTTCTCCTGATCTGCCTGGCTATCCCGTGGCTCGCCATGGCCTCGGTCCCCGTGCGCGTGACCGGCCCCTCCGCAACCGCCCACATCGACCCCCGCCAGATCGGCAAATCCGTCTCGATGGGTGTCGCCCTGTCCGTGTCTATCCGGCTCGGCACCTGCCTGAGCCTGATCATCCTGGCCCCGATCCTGGCCTCGTCCATGGAAGGCGTCATCCTCTGCGCGCTTATCGGCACGGCCCTCATGCTCTCAACCCGCTCGATCCGCTCGCGCATCGAAGTCCTCATCGGCGTCATCTCCGGCATGGCCATCCTCTCGTGGGCAGCCTTCGCAGCCGCGCTCCTGGCGCCCACGACCGCGCTGCTCGTGCTCGTCACTTCCCTGGCCGGAAGCCTTCTCGTGCTTGCCATGAACGTCGTGACCCCGAAGGTTCGGCCGTGGCTCTCGCGCACCGCCGATACCTTCGCCACCCTCATCATCGTCGCCATCCCGCCCTTCGCCCTCTACATGTGGGGGATGTAATGGCATCAAATAAGGACATCCTCGAAGCCCAGCGCTACAACAGGCGTCGCCTGATCACCTCCTTCGTCGCGGGCTCGCCCGACGGCAAAGAGGTCGAGCCGCAAGCCCCGACCCGCCCCTTCATCGTCGGCGTCTCACTCGCACTCGTCATGCTGCTGGTCAGCGTCGGCCTGCGATTCCTCTACTCGACCGCCGACTCCTCACAATCCTTCGGCCTGGCGATCGTCTCCAGCTCCGGCGCCCGCTACTACCTTCAAGACGGACAGTGGCACCCGATCACCAACCGGACCTCCGCGCGCCTCCTCGGCGATTCTTCGACCGGCACGATGAAAATCTCCACCTCCGACCTGAGCAAATACAGCCAGGGGCAGGCGCTCGGGATCCCTGACGCGCCCGAGGACGTGCCCTCCAGCGCCGACCACATGACCGCCGACTGGACCAGCTGCGCCATCTCCGAACACACCTTCACGTGGATCGGCAACTCCTCGCTCCTGTCGAGCAACGGCCTACACAGCGCCCGCAGCGCCTACGTCACCCCCTCCGGGAGTTCCGACTCCTTCATCGTCGCAGGATCATCCAAGTTCCGTATCCCCGGCAGCGCCAGCGACATCGTCGCGCGCCTGCGCATCGGTACCTCCCCCATCTCCGTGGACCCCAACTGGGTGTCTCTCTTCGACGACGGTCCCGACCTGACCACATGGGGTGTGGCAGAACCGGGTGGCGCCATGGCCTCGTCCCCCCAGAACAACGCCTCACTGCGCCAGGGCAGCGTCATCGCCGTGAAGGATACGGGTAGCACCACCTACTACGTGCTGGTGGCCACCGGGCACGCCTACCCGCTGTCGCCGCTGGCCGCCGCCCTGTACGAGGGCACGACCGCTGCGCCCAACGGCACGATCGAGGGCGCTTTGACCCTCCAGCCCAGCGCGTTCGCGCAGTCCTTTACAGTCGCCAAGACCGACGTGGAGCCCTCGCCCTTCCCCGACGAGTGGTCGCAGCTGGAGGGCCTGTATCCCTTCGACTCAGACTCGACGGCAGCCGACAGCGACGACCCCAAGGTCATTCGCGTGCGCGACCAGGTTCCCTGCGCGACCCTGGAGCGCGCTCAGGGCAACGCTGACAGCAAGCAGCCCTCCGGGTCGGCCCATGCGACCCTGACCGTGATGTCGCAGGACAGTGCTCGTCGGGCCTCGTGGAACCTGGACCCCACGGCCGACGTCCCGACCTCCTTCTCACCCGGGGCCGCCCTGGTGGCCTCCGGTTTCGGCACGCTCGCGCAAGGATCCAGCAACGGGCAGACCGAGGCTCCGCTGACCTTTGTCTCCGACCTGGGCCAGCGCCACTCCCTCGGCGAGGACCAAAACGATACCCTCCGACGGCTTGGCTGGAACGCGGATTTCATCCAACGGGTCCCCGAGCAATGGCTGGAGCTGATCCCGACCGGCGTTGAGCTGTCGAACCGAGCCGCCCGCCGGGAGGTCGCCGGTGGGGGCAGCTCATGAGCCGCGCACGGCCCCGCAGGAAGCCCCGGCTCCTCGACGCACGGGCGACGCGAACGCTGCGCGCGGGTGCCTGCCTCCTCGCGGGCGCCAGCCTGGTACTGAGCGGTCCAGCCCCCGCGCGCGCAGAGGTGCTGGTGCGTGCGGCCGATGCTGCCTCCGGCGGCTGCCTGACCAGCACCGACTACATCGCCACCTACGCGCAGACGGCGGACAAACGCCTCGATCTCGATCGCGCATGGGCCATCACGAAGGGCGACAACGTCACCGTCGCCATCGTCGACTCGGGTATCAGCCCGGCCAGTAAGCATTTCTCCCCCGTGGGCGCCGCAACCGACCGCGGCGAGGATTCCTCCCGTTTCCCCTCGGGCTCCATCGTTTTGCCCGGCCTGGACCTCGTCAGCACCGGCGGAGATGGCCGCACCGACAACTACGGTCACGGCACCCAGGTCGCGGGCATCATCGCCTCCCGGCTCCTGCCCGAGCAGTCGGCACTCGAAGGCGTCGCGCCGCGCGTCGCCCTGCTGCCGGTGCGCGTCTACGACACTTTCAACGAAGACCCGCAGAAGGGACCCACCGGCCTGGATGCCGCGACGACCGCGAAAGGCATCGAGTGGGCGGCCAGCCAGGGCGCTCAGATCATCGTCGTCCCGCAGTCCCAGCCCACGCAGGACGCTCGCCTCGACGAGGCCGTGGCGTCGGCAACCGCTCAGGGGTCCCTCGTGGTCGCATCGGCGGGCAACGCGGACTCCCAGATCGTTCAGCAGTACGGGACCGACACCGTTCCGCGCTACCCGGCCGCGCACCCGCAGGCCCTGGCCGTGACCAGCGCGACGGGCGGCGTGCCCGACGGCGGGCAGGTTTCGGGCGTTCACGTCAATATCGCGGCTCCCTCGATCTCGTCACTGACCACGGCCGTGCCCGGCGGGGACTGCCTGACCGGCGAGGCCAACAACGTCGCGACCGGTTCGTCCTCCTTCGCGGCCGCGTACGCCGCGGGGGCAGCCGCCCTCGTGGCCTCAGCCCACCCCGACGAGACGCCCGCCATGTGGAAGTGGCGGCTTGAGGCCACGGCTCGGCGCGTGAGCCCGGCCAGCTCGACGAGCACCGTCGGCTGGGGCATGATCAACCCCTACGCTGCCATTACGGTGGCCGCCAACGCCCGCATCGACGGCCCCATCAACCCCTTGACCGGCACGAGCGGCGCAGACACCGCGCCCACGCTGCCGGTCACCGAGCACGCCTCGGGGGCTCAGGCGCGCACGCGCGCCAACCTCACCGTCATCGGCATCGCGCTGGGCAGCGCGACCTTCCTGGGGAGCCTCGTCGTCCTGTCCTGGCTGCGCAAGCCGGGCGGCTCGACGCGCTGACGCGGGCCGGCCAAGGCCTGCTCGACCCGTTACTCGACGGCGACGCAGATGCTCACAGGCTGAGACTGTAGGCCGGAGGCCGACACGACGGTTCGCACGGTCAGGCAGTTGTCCCCTCCGTGCGCGGCGGGCAGGGTGACGGAAGCGACGGGGCTTGATGCGGCCATCGGCGCCTCGCCCGGGCGATCGAGGCGATATTGGAACGCCAGGTCCTCGCTTGCGTAGTTCGGATCGGGCGGCGCGGTCCACGTCCACACGATGGATTCGCCCTCCAGACGCCCGTTCAGGCCGCTCGGCGCAGTCGGCGGGACCGTCAGGTCTGCGGGATCATCCCCGTTGGCGCTCGGGGAGTCAACAGGATCGATACGAACCGACTGGCCCCCACCGGTCAGCATCGCGACGACGAGGCCGGCGGCCGCGACCGCTGCGATCACCGCGAGCGTCACGACGGCCAGGAACGGCACGGAGCGCCCCTTGCGTTCCTCCTCCCCCTCGAAGGACGTCGCCGCTGCTCGCCCCGTCGACTGGTTGCGCGGGTGGTGCCACGAGTCCGCGACCGGGACGACGCCCGACTCGGAGAAGTCAAAGCCCCCGCCCGCCCGGACGGTATGCTCCTGCGCGGCCGATGTGACGCGCAGTTTCGTGCCCTGCTCATCGGGCGTCGCCGGAACGGGGTAGCCGCTGTGCCCGGCAACGCTGGGTTCTGTCGGACGAGGAATGGGAGCCTCCTCGCGCACCTCAATGGGCGTCTCGGGAAGACCCATGAGCGTCTGGATACCCTGGAGCGACTGGGCGAAGGCCAGCGCGGTGCGCAGGCGGCGCGCGGGGTCCACGTTCATCGCAGCCCGAAGTACCAGGTCCAGTTCCTCGGGGGCGTCGGCGCGCCCGATGGAGCGCAGGCGCCCGGAACGCACGCGCATCGCGACCGCGACCGTCGAGTTATCCCCGATCGGGTCTTCGAAGGGGCTGCGCCCCACGAGCAGGGTCCACAGCGAGGCCCCCAGTGCCCACACGTCCTGCGACGGGTCCGCGGGGGCGCTTCCGTCGTGCTGCTCGGGCGGCGCCCACATGACGGAGAAGCCCTCCAGGCCGCCGTCCCTGCCCTCGCCGATGCGCGCGCTCACGCCAAAGTCGGTGAGGACAGGCGACTGGTAGGAGTCCAGCATGATGTTGCCCGGCTTAATGTCGCGGTGCACGTAGCCCATCCGGTGCAGCATCTCCACGCCCGAGGAAATGCGGATGATCAAATCCAGCGCCGCGGGCACGTCCATCGGGTGAGCACGCACCTGATCGGCGATGTTCGTCACCGGGCAGTACTCCATGATGAGGAATTCGCGCCCGTCATCCAGCGCACCCACGCCGTGCAGATTCACGATGGTCGGGTGGCTGGACACGCGGGCCATCGCGTCGGCCTCGTGGCGAATCGCCTCGTTTCCGCCCTCCACATTCGAGCGCGCAATCTTGATGGCGACGTCACGCGACGGAACCTGCTGGTGATACAGGTGAACGTCCGCGAAACCGCCCGACCCGAGCGCACGAATCCACCGGAATCCCTCGATGCGCGGGCCGGTTCCCACCACTCCTGCACGCGTCACGACTTACTCCTCACGCTCGATGGGCGCCACTGGGGGCCACCCGCGTCCTCCCCGTCATCCAGCAGCTCGGCCGGGCCTCGTCTCTCCTGGCTTCCGGTCGGCTTCAGGCGCCACTTGCGCGCCAGCGAACGCAGCGAGAAGCGACGCCTCAGGCGCACCCACAGGCTCGCGGACGACGCCAGCGAGCGCTTGAGGTGATCCACGTCCGCCCAGGCCGACTCGGCCTCGGCCCGTTGCCCGGCCTCGGCTGCGAAATCAGCGACGTCCGCGCGCCTGGCGATCGCCACCGTCATCGGCACGCTCTCACGGAACATCGTCCAGCCCGGGATCAGGTCGCTTCCCGAGGCCTGGGCGCCCTCAGGTTGGTCGCCCGCAGACTCGGCGTCCTGCCCCTCGCGCAGCTTCCAGAACGAGGCCAACGCCCAGGCGGTTTCCTGACGCGTCTGGTCGGCGCGCACGCGCACGCCGGCGTCAAGTGCCATGTCGACGACCTCATCCCAGGAGCCCACGAGGGCGACGCCGGGCGAGGCCTTGCGACGCACGCGGGTTCGCCTGGCCTTGAGCGCCACGATGAGCACGAAGGGAAGAATCAGCAGGATCAGCGAGCCGGCCGTGGTGCCGATGAGGAGCCAGGGGACGCCCGCGGGCGGCGGTTCCTTGGCGGCCACGTCCTGGTCGCGGCTGACCGGGGGCAGCTCGACGGGTTCCTCGGGTGGCTCTGGCGGCTGGAGCACCTGAGGACGCGGCGAGTTCTTCTTCGTGTGCGACTCAGACTCCGGCACTCGATCCTTGTCGGGTGTCGGGTCGAACACGGCCCAACCGATGCCCTCGAACTCCATCTCCACCCACACGTGCATGTCCGAGCCGAGGAGCGTCATGCTCTCGGTCGGCTCGCCCTCCGGGTAGGCGCCGATGACGACCCGCGCGTTCCACCCGAGCTGGTGGAGCATGAGGGCCATGAGCGCGGCGTACTGCTCGTCGTCGCCGATCAGCTCCCCGGTGCCAGAGACCATCGATGACAGGCGGTTGAGGTTGTGGCCGGGGCGCGACTGGTCGGTGTTCTCGGTCAGGTAGAAGCCCTCGTTGTGCAGGTAGCGTTCGATGGCACGCGCCTTTTCAATGGGCGTCGAGGAGGATCCCACGATGGAGGCCATGAAGCTGTCGAGGCCGCTGGGGTAGGGCTCTTTCGTGTCCGAATGGAACTTCACGGGGGTAGCCCCCGCGAACTGGGAGTCCGTGGGGACGACGGGCGCGTCGGCGCGCACCGTGACCGCCTGCGGCTGCGCGGGAATACCCGTCGTCAGGGCGGCGTTCGCCCACATGTCAAAGCGCAGGCCCTCCTGCTGCGTGCGCGCGTTCTCCCCGCCGAACGTCACCTCACGAACGTCACCGGCCACGGGAACCCACGGGCCGACGATGCCCGCGGTCTCGATCGTCGCAGTGAACTCCCCGTCGCTCAGACCGGAAGGGGTGCGCGGGATCGTGGAGCCCACCGCCACGTAGCCGTTACGCACGTTGACGGATTGTGTCTTCCCGTCCTCCGCCGCCGCGGTCAGCACCGAAATCTGGCTCTTCGGCGCACTCATCGTGAAGGTCGTCCCGTCGTACACGTCCAACGCCGCCAGACGGATACGCGTGCGCGCGGGCAAGCCACTGACCGTCATGACGGTCTGCTCGCCCAGGTCCTTCTTGTAGTGGCGGAACGCCGACAGCGGCGACGGGTACTGGCGCACGTTAAACGGCGGCTCCACCAGCTCGCGCGCCACGATGCGTCGCCCGTTCGGTCCCCACGCGTCCGTCACCGGCAGCGCCACGCCCACCGCGAGGACGATCATCAGCGACGCGGCCAACAGGCGCCGAGAACGGAACACGGCCTGACGGGATGCGCCGCGCGCCGACACGGTCGACGCACTAGCCTCGCCATGGCCTCGTCGATTGACGGACACGTCCAGGCCCAGGGAGAGGCGCTGATGCGCCGAGGCCCACGTCAGCCACAGGAACGCGCCCGCACACCACACCATGAACGGCCACACGGGCGGCACGAGGCCCGAGGGACCGAAAGCCAAGCCGACGATGCCCATGAGCGCAACCGGGAGGATACCCAGGAGCGGGCGCCCCCAGCGCACCGACACGAGGCCGGCGCCGAGCGCGCACAAAAGGCCGGTTATCCAGGGAACCAGAGCGGGTCCCACATAGGAGGAGGCGGGCGGCGTCAGCGTCAGCAGATCTTTCCAGGAGCTGACCGCGCCGCGCACGAGCGTCAGCAGCGTATCCGTCGTCGGCACGACACGCCAGCACACCGTCGCAGGCAACGCGACCGGCCCACCCACGAGGAAATAGCCGAGGAGGACGGCCGCCAGCGTGGAGAGCGTGTCCCACGACCAGCGGGTCGAGGCAGCGGCAATCAGCAGGCCCACGACAACGCCCGCGCCGGCCGCAGTGAGGCCGACCCAGGACCCGAACACGGCCTCGTGCGTGAGGACCGGCCCGGTGAAAAGCACAGCGAGCACCAGGAAAGACGGCAGCGGCAGCGAGGGCCTGGCCCGACGCAGATCATTCGCAGTCACCGGATATCACCCACCAGGTGCGCCAGATCGCGCAGCGACGGGCAATCGTAGAGCACGCCGCCCTCCAGGCGACGCCGACGCGGACGCCGCTTCGGGTTGATGCGCAGCACCTGCACGGTCACGTCCCTGGGGGTGACCTGGGCGAGGTGCGCGGCCTCCGCGTCGCTGACCGACGGAGGCGCGACGATACTCACGTACGAGGCCGACGGACGGGCTGCGTAGGCGCGGCGAGCCAGGGCAGTAATGTCGTCGCGCCCGCTCATCGGCAGGGACGACAGAGCGTCAAGCATGGCACCCGCATTCGTGGCGGGCACCCACGTCTTGCCAGCAGCGAAGGACACCGTGCGCGACGCCGAGATTCCAGCCAGGGCCAGCGATGCGGCGACCGACACCCCGTCCTCGAAGGAGTCGCGGTCCCACGACGAGCGCGACGTGTCGAGCACGATGAGGTGGTGAGAGCGGTGGGTCTCCTCGTACTGGCGCACGATGAGCTTGCCCAGGCGCGCCGTGGACTGCCAGTGAACGGCACGCCTGTCGTCGCCTGGCTCGTAGTCGCGCAGCGCGTGGAAGGACACGTCCGAGCTGGACAACTTCGCGGTCACCACGCCCTCGACATCGACCTGGAAGCCCGTCGCCTCGAAGGGAATACGCACGGTACGCGGATGAACGTAGAGGGTCACCGGGTTGTCCCACGAGCGCACGCGGCGCAAAAGGCCCAGGCCGTCCGAGCGCACGGTTCGCGCCGGGCCGATCTCGATGACGCCGCGGCGGCGGGTCAGCACGGAGAAGAACTCGTCCCACGTCTCGTGCGAGGAAACGCCCGGGATCACGAACTCCGCGACACCCGTGCCGATCGGCAACTCGATGACCTCCGAGCCGCCGCGGCGCGCTGTGTCATTGACGACCCGGATTTCACCCAGCGCCGTCTGTCCGGCGACCACGCGCTCCTGAGCCAGGCGCAAAAAGACGCGGTACGGGGAGGGTGCCGCCACGAGGATGATGGCGATGATCAGCAGGGACAGGCAGGCGACGAAGAGCGCAAAAGCCTCCGCCCAGCCCGCGAGGATCGCTCCGACGAAACCAGCGATCGCCGCGCCAATCACAAGCCAGCCGAAGGACGTGACGACCGAGCACGCGTCCATGACGTGACGTATCCCCGGGATCGCCCGCAGGCGCGCGGCCACGAACGTGCGTGCCGAGTCCACGACGCGCGCCGCAAGCGGTCGCTGAGTCTGGCCGAAACCGGCATTCATGCGCTCCATGACGTTCCTCCCATCGTTTCTTCTCGGCGTGACTACTATCGGCGCGGCTCGCAGCTGTGCACCACGACCTTGCCCCTCATGGCGATCTGGGAGCCCGCCAACGTCGCGACTCCCGACTCAACGCTGGGACCATCCACGACGACGCTGTATTGACGCGCGGGGTCCACGTCGGAGGAAACCTGACACACGTGCGGCACCGACACGTCGGAGACGTAACCGGGCGCGGACAGGGAGAACGTGTGGCACGTCTGCCCGCCAGGCACCTGGGTGGCCACGTCCGGCGAGCAGGTCTCGACCCACGTCGGGGACACACTCAGCTCGGTCGTCGTCGAGGTCGAGTCAGCCGAGGCCTCGCCCTCGCTGTTCTTGGCCACGACGTGGGCACTCACCGAGGCACCCTCGGTCAGGCCCGTCACCGTCTCGCTCGTGCGTCCCGTCATCGTGACCGTCTTTCCGCCCACGGTCACCGTCATCGACGTGATGGCCGGGTAGGCCTCGGCGACGGCGACGTTGACCGTCACCGCTCCCGGGCCCGCCTTCGCGATCGTCACGCCCGACACGTTCGGAGGAGCAGTCGGCTGGCCCTGCGCGGATACGGGGCTCGAGGACACCGGGGTGCCCGAGGTCGCGGTCCCGACCTGGCAGAAGTAGTAGGTGCGCGCCGAGATGCCGTTGCCCTCGATCACCGCGCCGTCGCTGATCTCCGAGCCGGAGGAACAGCCGTCGGACGTCGAGGCGTAGCGCAGGGTCAGCTCGGAGCTGGAGAATCCGTTCCCCGCGGCCTTACTGAGGCCCGAGACCCGCAGCTGACCGGCATAGCCGGTGCCCTCCAGCCTCGGGGCGCTGATCGGCATGGGGACGGTGAGCAGCGAGAACGACTTGTCTCCCGAGGAGGCGTGGTCGCCCTCCGCGTTCGATACGTCGACGTTGACGGTCAGCGAGGAGCTGGCCGAAACCCCGTCGAACTGAACGGAGGTGGTGCCGCCGTCAACCGTCTTGGGCTTGTTGTCCACGGTCACGGTCGTCGGCCCCCAGTCGCTGCCACCGGACTTGCCCAGAGACCAGGAGATGACGACGGAACCGGTGGATCCGTCACGCGAGGACCCCACGTGCTCAAGGCCCACGTTGCTGGGCGTGTCGGGTTTACCGTGCGGCGTGCCGGTGGCCTTCTCCGACCACTCGGCTTGCTTCTCGGCATTGTTGCGCGCAACGATCGACACATAGTAGGTGACACCGTTCTCAAGGTTGCTCACCGTCGTCTTCGTCAGGCCGGCCCCCGCGCTCTCCTGGCGGGTAGAGCCGTCGCTGCCGTTCAACGTGATCTCGTAGGAGGTAATCGGGGAGCCTTCGTTGTTGGGCGCGCTCCACGTCACGTCCAGTGACCCGTCACCGGGGGACAACGACGGCACGGCCATGCGCTCCGGCGTCACGTCAACGAGGACCTCGCTGGAGGGGGCGGACGCGTCGGAGTCGCCCACCGCGTTGCGCGCGACGACCGTGAAGGAGTGCCGCTCGCCGTTGGTCAGACCGCTCACGTCGCACACGGTCTGCTCGCACTTCGTGGTGCCCCCATGCGAGCTCGTCACCAGGTATTCGGTGATGCGCGCGCCGTTGTCGGCGCCGGGTGTGAAGGACACGGAGGCACGGCCCGGACCCGTCGCGGTGGCATGAACGTTCTCAGGGGCGTTGGGACGGTCGCGCACGGTCACCGAGACTCGCCCCTCGACGGTACGCGAGGACTCCAGTGTCTTGTCCATGACCCGGTAGACGATCACCATGTTCCCGTGGAAGCCCGCGCGCGGGCTCACGGCCAGGACCGTGCCCTGGGGGTCCACGGTGCCCTCGCCGACCTCGACGGTGGCGCGCTGGATCGTGATCGGCGTGTCCGGGAACGGGTTGGTCGTGTACTGCGTCAGGTCGACGTTCACGGTGGACCCGGCGTCGGCGATGATCTGTGCGAGCGAGGTCTGGATGAGCGGGCGCGTCGAGGCGACGACCTCGATCGGCACCTTCGCGCTGACCGCGGCCCCCGATCCGTCGTCGACGCTCAGCGTCAGCGAGCCCGCCGTACCGGACTTCGTGCCGGCCGCTGCGCTGACGCGCAGCTGTGTATCGGAGGACTGGGTGACGGTGATTCCCGAGGGGATGTCGGACACCCGGTAGGTGAACGAGGCCGGGTCTGGGGTATCGGGGTCGCTGACCATGAGCGGCAGGTCCACGGTCGTCTCTTCGCCCGATGCGACGCGGATGACCGTCGGCGTGATCGTCGGCGGGTGGTTCTGGGTGGCCTCGACCTGGATCGGCAGCGTCAGCGACGCGGAGGTCGCGGAGTCGTCGCCCTCACGCCCGTCGAAAACCTCCACGTTGATGTAGGTCTTACCCACGTAGCTGGCTTCGACCGTGAAGGAGATCGAGCTTTCGTCCGCGTTCAGGTTCGTCAGGCCGGCGCCCCCGCGCACGGTCGACGTGTCGCGGATGTAGGCGTGCGCGTCGCGCTTGACCAGCACGTAGTCGTCCAGCGTCAGCGTCTTCGTCTCACCCGCCTTGAGGCGGATCGGGATGCGCGAGGGGTTAACGGCGGGGACCTTGCGTTGCGCGCCGGGCACCGAGACGACGGCCGAGGAGGACAGGCCGTCCTGATCCGTGATCGAGTAGACGACGAGGCGCCGGTCCGTCTCGGGGGTCACCGTCACCGTGTGGGCCGTGTTGTCCACGCTGACTCCGTCGGCGTTCGACGCGATCGACAGGTCGGCGAGGGAGCCGTCGGGGTCCTCGTCGTTTGCCAGCACGTTCACCGTGACCGGGGCGCCGTCGCGCGGCACGTCGGACAGGGAGACCACGTCGTCGCGAGCGATCGGCGCCATGAGGGGCGCGTCGGTCTCGACGTTGACGGTCAGCTGACCGGTCGCGGAGCCACCTCGTCCGTCCTCGACGACGTAGGTGACGACGAAGGGGTTGGTCTGCGCGGGGGTCGTGATGGACACGGACGTCGGGGACACGACGGTGGCGCTGACCTGGTCGTTGGAGGATTCCAGGGATCCCTCGCGCAGCTTCAACGTGTCGCCGTCGGGGTCGACGTCGTTGGACAGGACGTTGACCTCGACCGTGCGCGAGGGCCTGGCCTTGATGACGTCGGGCAGGGCCACGGGGTTGTGGTTGAGCTCGGAGGGCGGGGCGACGCCCACGCGCACGCGGGCCTTGGCCTGGCGGCCCAGGCGGTCCTCGACCGTGTAGGTGAAGACGTCCGTGCCGGACGCGTTTTCGCCGGGCGTGTATTCGATCCATTCGGTGCCCAGCGTGGCCGTGCCCATTGTCGGCGGCTGGTCGATACCAACCAGGGTCACCGAGTCACCGTCGGGGTCGATGCCGTTGAGGGGCACGGGGATGCGCATGGTCTGCCCGGCGCTGGCCCAGGCCGTCAGTGCCTTGGGCTGGGGCGCGGAGTTTGCCTGGTCGGCGCCGATCACGTTGAAGCTCGCGACGGCGCTGGCCGTATTGCCGGCCGAGTCCGTGACCGTGTAGGTCACGTCGACGCGGCCGGTCGTGTCCAAGGCCTCGAAGCGCACCAGGTTTCCGGTGACGAAGGCGTGGCCGTAGACGGAGTCGACTGTGCCCGACAGGGTCGAGGAGACGCTCATCGCCAGGCCCGACGGGGAGTGGTCGTTCGCCAGGACTGGGATCGAGGCGATGTCGCCCACGCGCACCTTCGCGGAGTCGTTTTGTAGTTCGAGGGGGGCGCGGTCGTCCTTGGCGAGCGTCGGGATGACGGCGACCGAGGCCGTGGCCGAGCCGGAGCCGTTCGAGACGGTGTAAGTGAATCGCGCGACGTCGTCGAGGCCTGCCGGGGCCGTCACCCGCAGGAGGTGGCGGTCGATGAGGGCGACCTCGATGCCCGAGTCTGAGTCGACCTCGATGGACTGGACGACGAGGACGCCGCCGGAGGGGTCGGTGTCGTTGGCCAGGGGCGCGACCAGGGCGGAGCCGCCGGAGGGCAGGATGGCGATATCGTCCTCGGCGACGGGGGCCGCATGCTCGTCGCCCGATACGACGTCGACGCGCACGACGCCGACGACGGCCTCGGGCCCGTCACTGACGGTGTAGGTGAACTCGTAGGAGCCCACCTGCGAGGCCGTGAAAGTCACGGTACCCAGCTCCAGGTCGGGCACGAGGGTCGTCGAGGCGGGCGCGGTCGACACCTTGGTCAGCGCGAGCACGTCCCCGTTGGGGTCGGTGTCGTTGGCCAGGGGCGCGACGATGAGGGGTTCGGAGACGCGCGTGACGTAGAAGTCGGCGTTCGCGATGGGCGCGATGTTGCCGTTTTCCTGCACGAGGACGGTGAGCTCGCCCTCAGTGGTGATCCAGCCGTCGGACACGGACAGGGTGACCTGACGAGGCCCGGGGCCGCCGCCGAGGTCGTGGATCGAGACGGTCCCGTCCTCGGAGAACTGGACCGACAGTCCCTCGGAGCCCTCGGCGCGCTCGAGGAAGATCTGGTCACCGTCGGGGTCGATCCAATCGGCCAGCACGTTGTATTCGATTTGGGCGCCTGCGCCGAGTTTGACGCTGGCGTCGTGGACGCGCTTGGGCCCAGCGTTTTCGCTCCAGGGGTGGACACGCAGGGATACGTTCGCGGTCGCCGAGGCCAGGCCGTCGGACGCGGAGTAGGTGAAGGAGCTGGAGCCTTCCGCGTCGTCGGCGACGCCCGTGATCTGTAGGGCGCGTCCGCCGCGCGTGACGACGACGGAGCCGAAGGAGGGCTGGGACATCGGCTCGGCGGTGAGCACGTCGCCGTCGGAGTCGGAGTCGTTTTGGAGGACGGGCAGGAGCGTTGATTTGCCGGGCCGCACGCCGAACTCGTCGTCGACGGCGGTGGGCGGCGTGTTCTTCTGGTCGCGCTTGGGGTCGCTGATCTCTTCGAGCAGGTCGGGGTTTTGATCCTCGGAGGAGGACTGGGACTCGTCGGGGTTGTCCTCGTCCCAGGTGTCGATCATGATCATGTCGCGTTCGGGCAGCCACACGGTCCCGTCCTCGATGTCGTTGAGGACGATGCGGGTGCGGTTGACGCGAAAGAGGGGGTGCTTGGAGGCGGCCAGGCGCTCGACGCTCGTGTAGCGGGTCAGGCCGGACTCGCATTGACGCAGCGCCACGCCCGAGGAGGACCAGGCGCCGTACGCGCAGCCCTGGTGGAAGGCGGGCGGGGCCGGAGTGCCCGAGATGGAGGTACCCTCCTGCGCGGGAGTCACCGTGGGGGCGGAGCCGTTGAGGGGGACGCTCACCAGGGAGTCCGGTGTCGCCAGGAGCACGGAGGACGAGGCCGGCCCGGGCATCTGGAGGACCGCGCCGGGTGCAAGACCGTCGGCGTCGAGGGCGCGGGTGCGCCCGCCCGGCAGGACGAGCGTGTTGGTCGTCGCGTCGTAGATGACGGGTTTATCACCCACGGCGGTGATAGACAGGTCGTCACCCACCGACATGCCGCTGAGGGTCGCCTTGGTGGTGGACCACGTCGAGCCCGCACGGGTGACCGTGGTGAGCGTGGCGTACTGCGGCGCGTAGGCGAAGACAGTGCCGCCGGTTGAGACGGTCACGATGCCGCCGGCTAGGCCGTCGGCGATGGCCGAGGTGTCCTCGTACTTGATGGCGTCGGGACGATTGGCCTCTCCCACCCACAGGTAGCCGGCCAGTGAGTCCAGGACTGCGATCGTCGAGGCGCCCTGAACGACGCGCGAGCCCTCGGGAACGGTGCTAGCTCCGCCCAGCTTCATGGCGGCGACATCGACGGAGGCCACGGAATGGGTTGTCTCGTCGCCGATTGTCACGGTGCGCCCGTCCTGCCCGAGGGCGACCTGGGCGCTGGGGGTCGACACGAATCCGTCGAAGGTCAGCGCGTCGTAGTTGAGGTGGCCCAGCGACAGGTCCGCGCCCTTCGCGACCCAGATGCCGCCGTCGTCCACGTCGAGTTCGGTGACCTCGATGCCCCGGTGCAGGAAGGCGACAAGAACAAGGACGGCCGTCAGGAGCACAACGGTGATGGCAGGGAAGCGACGCGTCGCCCGACGCAACAAGCGCATCATGCGGTCACTTTTCGCCACGACGCTCACCACTTTCCCGACAACTAACACCTTGGAGGTACAGGTTTTCGACCAGCCTACCGCATAAGCATAGGCTGAAAGCGTGACGTGCTACGCGCCGGAAAGATCCATCCGGTTGGTCAGGGAACGGTCACGCACGCCCGCATGGGATCAGACATGCGCCCGGACGAACGTGAGACCGTAGAGATTTCCATACAGTTTTCGCCGGCGACCGCATCCACACTCACCGTCGCCTCCTCGACGCTGCCGCGCGTCGTGTCCGAGGGATTCGTCGCTTCATAGGAGTAGGTCACATCTGCCTTGGCTAGGCCATCGGGCAGCGTCCACGTCCACGTCACAGTTCCGCCCGCATACACGCCCGTCAGCTGCGTCACTTCCGGCGGCGCCGATCCCAATGGGTCACCCGCGCCCGCCGACGCGGTCGTCGACTCGGACTCGGGGGTGATGCGCGTGAAGGTGCCCTCGCCGCGCAAGATGCCCACCACCAGGCCGGCGGCAATCACCGCAGCCAGCAGCGCCAACCCCACGGCCGCCACGGGGCTCATGCCCCGCTTGGAGGCGGACGGATCGTCGACCACGCGCCCAGCCGAGGCCTCGGCCGCCTGGGCGGAACGATCGATCTTCCAGGAATCAGCCACGGCCTCGACGCCACCCGAGCCCGCCCCACCCTCGAAGGAGTAGAACGACGAGCGCAGGCGCGTCTTATCCGGGTCGATGACGGGGGCGCCACGCAGGCGCGTCTTCTGGTCGCCGGAGGGAGCGGCGGTGCTCTTGGAGCGCTTCTCCTTGATCTCCATCTCGGTGCGCGCGTAGCCCAGCTCCTTCTGGACGCGCTGGAGGCCCTGGCCAAACGCCATGGCCGTGGGGGTGCGCTCATCCGGGTTAATCGCCATCGCCGCGCGCAGCACGCGCTCCAGCTCCGGCGGGGCATCCGCGCGCCCCAGGCCGCGCATGCGCCCACGCTGGACACGGTTGGCGATCGACGCCGCCGAGTTGTCACCAATCGGGTCCTCGAAGGGGCTGCGGCCCGTAATAAACGTCCACATCGTCGAGGCCAACGCCCACACGTCCTGCGTCGGTGCCGCAGGGGAATTGACGTCCTGCTGCTCCGGGGGCGCCCACAGCACCGAGAAACCGTCGAAGGCGCCAACCTCCAACTTGCCTATCCTCGAGGCCACGCCAAAGTCTGCGAGAACAGGCTTGCCGTAGGCGTCCAGCATGATGTTCGACGGCTTGATGTCGCGATGCACGTAGCCCTGGCGGTGGAACATTTCCACGACGCCGCAGACCTTGATCATCGTCTCCAGCGCCGTCTCCAGGGACATCGGCCGGGCGCGCACCTGCGTGAGCAGATCCGCGACCGGACAGTACTCCATGACCAGGTAGGCGCGCCCATCCGCAGTAGTGCCCACGCCGTGCAGCTCGACAACCGAGGGGTGCCCGGCCAGCAGCGTCATCGCGTCGGCCTCGCGGTGCAGCTCGAGGGTGCCACGCTCGTCGCCCTGCGCGCGCACGACCTTGATCGCCACGTCACGGCTGGGCAGCTCCTGTCGGTACAGGAATACGTCGGCGAAACCGCCCTGCCCCAGAGGGCGGACCCATCGGAAACCTGGGATCTGGGGGCCACGCGTGCCCGCGACCGCTGGACTCACTTCTCGCCGCCCTCCTGCATCGTGCGCGCAACCGCTGCGCTCAGACGCAGTTTACGGCGCATACGCAGCGAGCGCAGGGACAACGCGTGGCGAATACGCGGGAAGAAACCGGCGTTCTTGCCCACCTGGGAGCGCAGGTCGTTGACCTGCATCCACGCGTCGCGGGCGCGGTCGCGCGAGGCACCGTGATAGGCGAAATCAGCGACGTCCGCGTAGCGGGCGATGACGACCGGGGTCGGCACGTCGTCTCCGAAACGGCTCCACCCATCGATCACGTAACGGCCCTTGGTGGCCGAGGCCTCGTCGAACTCAACCGAGTCGATCGACCCGTCGTCGCCGTGGCGTACTTCGCCCGTCACCAGGGTGAAGGGGTCGCCCGGGTGTTCGCCGAGGTTCCACTGCGAGGCCAGCGACCAGGCGGTCTCCTGGCGCGTGCGTCCAACCTCGATGGACAGGCCGGAGTCGGCGGCCAGGTCCACGACCTCATCCCACGAGCCGATCAGCGCGTTGGCGGCGGCGGAGCGGCGGCGGTGGCGCCGGCGCGCGGCCTTGTAGGCCAGGATCGCCAGCGGGGGCACGAGCAACAGCAGCAACCCGCCCGCGACGCCTGCGACGACACCCCAGGGGAAGCCGTCGGTGGGCGGCTTGACGGGGTCGGCGTTCTGGTCCCGTGTCGTCGGCGGCAGCTCGGCCGGAGCTTCCGGGGGCTCCGGCGGCTGGAGGACCTGCGGGCGCGGCACGCTGCGAGGCTCGGGGACCTGCGTCTGGGGCGTGTGGTCGCGCGGGGGCGTGGGATCAAAAACGGCCCACACGCCGCCCTCGAACTCGACCTCGACCCACGCGCGGATGTCGGAGCCACGCAGGGAGGCGGCGCCCCCCTGGGAGCCGCCCTCGGGGTAGGCGCCCATGACGACGCGCGCGTTGATGCCCAGCTGGTGGAGCATCAGCGCCATGAGGGCCGTGTATTGCTGGTCGTCGCCGATCAGGTTCTCGTCGCCGGAGAGCATGCGCTCGAGTCGGTCGGCGCGCACGCCGGGACGCGAGAACTGCGTGTTCTCGTTGAGGTAGTAGCCGTGGGTCGACAGGTGGTGCTCGATCGCGCGGGCCGCGCCCAGGGAGGTCGAGGCGTTCTGCGTCAGGTCCGAGGCCATGGTGACGACGCCGTCGGGCACGTGCGTGTCCTTCGACGTGTTGGGCATGACGGCCAGCGCGGACAGGTCCTCGTCGCGCACGGCGGGCGCGAACGTGGTCCGCACGTCGTAGGACATCGTCGCGGTGGGCCCGGTCGTCAGCGCGGCGTTGGCCCATGTGTCGACGAAGAGGCCGTCCTTCTGCGCGCCCGCGGTCGCGCCGCTGAAGGTGAGCTGCGAGGGGGTTCCCAGGACGGGCACCCACGGGCCGGACATGCCGGTCGTCGACACGGTCGCAACCGCGTCGCCGGCCGCGCGGCCGGGGATGGTCGTCTCGACGGGGATGTAGCCGGAGTGGCCGTCGCCTCGGGTATCGGACATGCCGAAGGTTGTGCCGTCGTAGACGTCCATCGCGGCGATGCGCACGCGCTGGCCCTCGGGCAGGTCGGAGACGGTGATGAGCGTCTCGTCCTTCAGGTCCGTCGTGTAGTGGCGGAACGAGGCCATGGGCGAGGGGTAGGCCTGAATGTCCAGGGGCGGCTCGACCAGGTCGCGGCCGACGACGCGCGTGCTCGAGCGACCCAGGAAGGAGGCGGCGGGCAGGGCGATGCCCACGGAGATCGCGAGCATGAGGAGAGCGCCGACGACGCGCGTGCCCACGTAGACGGTGGAGCGGGAGCTGCGCCCGAGTGTGTTCTCGGTGCCGCGCGTCCCGGAACGGCCCACGAGCACGTCCTGACCCAGCGTGATGCGCTGATACTGGGCGGCCACGGCCCACCAGGCAGCCAGAACGCCCCACCAGATCAGGATCGACCACACGGGCAGCGGCTGGCCGGACAGGCCAAAGAACAGGGCGATCGCGCCCATCACGATGACCGGAACGGAGCCCAGGAGGGCGCGACCGGCGCGGGCCGTGATCAATCCGGCCGCCGACGCGAACAGGAGGCCGCACATCCACGGCACGAGGGCCGGGCCCGAGTACGCGGACACGGGCGCGGTCAGCGTCAGCAGGTCCTTCCACGCGCGGAAGGAGCCCAGGACCATGACCTGGAGGGTCTTGCCGGTGGGCAGAACGCCAAAGAGGGCTTCGGAGCGCAGGGCGGCGGCGCTGCCCAGCAGGAAGTATGTGGCCAGGACGGCCAGGGCCGTCGTGATCGCGTCCCAGCGCCACTTGGTCGACGCGAAAGCGATCGCGAGGCCGCACGCGACGCCAGCGCCGGCGGCGATAGCGCCCACTCCCCCGCCGAAGACGGGCTCAAAGGCGGCGACCGGTCCGACGAAGAGGACCGCGAGGACCGCCAGCGACCACATCGGCATGCGCGTGCGGAAGGACGCGAAGCGCTGCGTGATCGTCAGCAGGCGGTTGCGCGTCGTCTTGAACCTGGGCGTGTACGTGTCAGCTCGCGGCCCGGGGTCCCTCTGCGTGCCCGGCTGCGTGGGCTCCTGCACCGAGTGGCGGTCAGTCTTGACGGGCGGGCCGGAGGTGGCCTCGTCCTGAGAGTCGATGCGCTGAGCGCGGGGCTTGGTGTTCGTATTGCTGCTCATGCCAGACCCCCGGCGACGATAATGCGCGGCAGGTCATCCAGGGTTGCACAGTCGAGGAGGACTCCTCGGCCGAGGTCTCGGCGGGCGCGCACATTGTCCGCGCCGATACGGATGATGGACACGGGCACGTCGATGGGCGCCAGGCGAGCCAGGTGGGCGGCGTCCGCGTCGCTCGTCTGCGGACCGACGATCAGCGTCAGGGCAGAGACGCCGGGGCGCTGAGCCACGGCCTCGCGCACGCGAAGGGCCAGGTCGCCGAAGGACGAGAAGGAGACCTCGGAGAGGGAATCCAGCAGACGCATGGCGACCGAGGAGGGCAGCCACGACTCGGTCGTCGTCACGGACACCGGGCGCGACTCGCGCAGGTTCGCCAGGCCGAGCGAGCCCGCAACCGACACGGCGGTCTCAAAAGAGTCGTGATCCCAGGCGTCGCGGGAGGTGTCCAGGACGATGACGTGGTGGGACCGGTGAGTCTCCTCGTACTGGCGCACGATGAGCTTGCCGAGGCGGGCGGTGGACTGCCAGTGAACGGTGCGGCGGTCGTCGCCTGGCTCGTAGTCGCGCAGCGCGTGGAAGGACACGTCCGAGCTGGACAGCTTGCCGGTGGAGACGCCCTCGACATCCAGCTGGAAGCCGGTCGCGTCGAAGGGGACGCGCACGGTGCGAGGGTGGACGTGCAGGATGACGGGCTCGTCCCAGGCGCGCACGCGGCGCAAAAGGCCCAGGGCATCGGAGCGCACGGCGCGCGCTGGGCCGATGCTGATGAGGCCGCGGTGACGCGAGGAGATGAGGAACATTTCCTCCCACTTCTCGTGGGCGCCCAGCGGGGGCACGACGAACTCGCCCGTGCCCGTGCCGATCGGCAGCTCGATGATGCCCGCACGCACGGAGCGGGCGCGCTCGTTACGCACCGAGATCTCGCCGACTGCCGTCTGGCCTGCGACGATGCGCTCGTTGGGCACGCGGATCGAGACGACGTGCGGGGACTTCCAGGCGACGCGCGTGGCGGCCAGCACCAGGGCGACGGAGCCGGCGAGCGCGCACGCCAAGGCCTCGACCCACCCCATGGTGGCCGCCACGATCAGGGACACCGTGATGAGGAGGATCAGCGCCCACCCCGTGGGCGTGACCAGTCCAACAAAAGACTTCAGTGGGTGCGGCCGGGAGGCCTGCGCCTTGCGCGGCGAGACCAACGTTGTTGCCTGTGAACGCTTCCCTTCCATCACGTCGTCCGGTCGGCGCGTTACGCGCCCACCGCCGGGGCGGGCACCGACGTCAGGGCACGCTGAATGACGCCCTCGGCGGTCGCGCCGGAGAACGCAGCATCGGGGTCGACGATCACGCGGTGTGCCCACACGGGCACCGCCAGGGCCTTGATGTCGTCGGGCAGGACGAAGTTACGGCCCTGCGCGGCCGCCCACACGCGGGCGCAGCGCACCATGCCGATCGCGCCACGGGTGGACACGCCCAGCAGCGAGGACTCGTCGTCGCGGGTGGCCTCGGCCAGCGCGGCCACATAGTCCAGGACCGCGCGGTCCGTGTGGTTCGCCGAGGCCAGGGCCGACCAGGCGACGATGTCCTGACCGCTGACGAGGGGACGCAGGTTCTTCGAACGGTCGGGGGCTGCCGAGCCGTCGAGGACGTCGATCATGGCGGCGCGCGAGGGGTAGCCGATCGAGG
>ERZ772910.443-NODE-443-length-24236-cov-16.297424_pt1 | contig 24236 bp, 26 predicted proteins | sample MGYA00511357_ERZ772910 | MGnify/ENA primary metagenome ERZ772910 (study PRJEB29015, sample SAMEA2738096) | human oral metagenome | biome: human oral; feature: human-associated habitat; material: saliva | place: China | collected 2193 ... | reverse complement strand
TCTGTTATTGCCCTATGTGTAGCCTTATATATTACAAAAGCTAAGGTCGGTCAAAGTTTCCATGAAGGTCGTCGTCTTCTCGATGCGATCGGTTGGACTGCTATCTTGTCTCAATTATTAGCAGCCCTTGGTTACCTGTTTAACCTTGCAGGGGTAGGCAAGTTGATCTCAAGTATGGTAGCTAGCATAGTCCCTGCAGATAACGTATTTCTCATCGTTGTAGCGTATTGTATTGGAATGGCTTTCTTCACAATGATTATGGGGAATGCCTTTGCAGCCTTTGCTATGATTACTAGTGCTATTGGCGTACCGATGCTTGTTGCAGGTCATGGTGCTAATCCAGCGGTGATTGGTCCTATTGCAATGCTTGCTGGTTATTGTGGTACCTTGATGACGCCAATGGCAGCAAATTTCAATATTGTTCCTGTGGCGCTTCTTGAAATGAAGGATACCTACGGTGTTATTAAGGCTCAAATTCCTGTAGCTATCGTAATGCTTACATTGAATATTCTGTTAATGTACTATTTCCTTTAATCTATTTTATGTATAATATCTTTTGATATTGTTATGAGGTACTATAATGAAAACGATTTTGATTACCGGTTTTGATCCTTTCGGTGGTGAAAGTATCAATCCTGCATGGGAAGCTGTTAAAACGATGGATGGTTATACAGACGGGGACTACAAAGTAGTGACTCAAATGGTGCCAACTGTACGCTATACATCTGTTAAAACTGCAGTAGAAGCAGCCGAAACATGCAACCCTGATTTCATCCTTTGTGTAGGTCAAGCTGGCGGTCGCCCAGATATTACGATTGAACGAGTAGCTATAAACTGCGATGATTTCCGTATTCCGGACAATGGTGGTAACCAACCTACGGATGAACCTGTTGTAGCTGATGGCCCAAGTGCTTACTTTGCGACACTTCCTATTAAGGACATGGTTAATGCATTGCACCAAGCGGGGATTCCTGCAAAAGTGTCTAATACAGCAGGTACTTTTGTATGTAATCATATTATGTACGGCGTATTGCACTATGCAGCTCAAAAGGGTAATATTAAGGCTGGTTTTATGCACATTCCGTATTTGCCATCTCAAGTAGTGAATAAGCCAGATCAACCGAGCATGGCTGTTGAAACAGTACGAGCTACGTTAGAAACTATCGTTCACGTATTGGCTCATGGTGAAAGCTATGAAGCACAAAACATTACATACACTACACCACATGAGTAATACTTCTAGAACAACATATGTGTAATGTTTATATAACACCACATGAATAAGATATAGCTATATAGTTTTCCAGACTACCGTGTGTGGAAATAACTTTATACTCTAAAAGAGAGGCCTAAGGCCTCTCTTTTTTATTGCTATCTTTCAAAATAAAAAATAAATACCTATTATTGACATAGGTATTTAAATAATATATTATAGCAATATAAACATATTAAGTTAGTAGGAATAAGTGAGGGATATCACAAAAGCTTTTACCATAAGACGTATGGCAAGGCTAATGGCGATGACCTCATAAGGAGAATAGAATGAGTGAACACGTAGATGTAAGCAACATCAAGGATCCTAGTATCGCTGCGGCTCGAAAAGAAGTTGAGTTCCAACGTGCTATGAATCCTTGTCCTATCGATTTTTCTGAGTTTCAGTCTAGTAACCCTCGTTCTCAAGGGGAGCAAAAGGAGTATGAAGGTAAAGATGCATCGAATTTTAACCGTCGTCAAAAATATTCTGATAGCGAAGAACCTCAATTCACAACACCTTTTGGGAGTGAACCAGGGTTTTTACCTGTAGAAAAAGACCGATACCGTCTAGTATGGTCTAAACATTGCCCTTGGGCTCACCGTATTGCTATCGCCATCGATTTGCTTGGCCTAGATAAGGTAATCTCTAAAGGCACTGTTGATCCATTGCGTCCGGCAGGGGTTATTGCAGACTGGTTCTTCACCCTTGATAAAGATGAAAAAGATCCGGTACTAGGCATTCACTCCTTAGGTGAAGCGTATCGCAAAGGTGATCCTAACTACGACGCACGTTCCACAGTACCGGCTATTGTAGATGTTACAACTGGAGCAGTAGTAAACAACGACTACCATGCATTGACTACTGAATTAGCATTGGGTTTCAAAGATTTCATCTCTCCTGATGCACCAGATATTTATCCAGAGGAATTACGTGCCGATATCGATGCATTGAACGTTATCATCTACGCAGACTTCAACTTGGCTGTAAACTTGGCGGCTCTCGTAACAAACCAAAAAGATTACGAGTACTACTACGACCGTATCTTTGCTCGCTTAGATTGGCTCGAAGAACGCCTTAGCAAGCAGCGTTACTTGATGGGTGATACGATTACAGACCCAGATATTCGTATCTTCCCAACATTGGCTCGATTTGACCTCGTATTCTACCAAAAATACTTGGTTAATAAAAAACGCCTCGTAGACTATCCAAATCTTTGGAACTACGCGAAGGACTTGTACTCCAATCCAGCATTCGGAGGCACAACAGACTTCGACTCTATGCGTAAACGTTTCTACTACGTAGACCATACGCCATTTGAAGATTTACCACGCCTCATTCCAAAAGGCCCAGACGATTCCATTTGGTTAGAACCAAATGACCGTGCTGAAAAATTTGGTAAATAATTAGTTGGGTAAATATAGTATTGGCAAATATTTAATAGATTACCTATTCAATTATAAATAGCTCATAGGAGGGCCCATGGATTCTGTAACACAGACGATTGTGAACTACATAGAACAAACGGATGTGACGAACCGTGAGAACCTCCTAGCAGTGGCTCGCATTGCCTTTCTAGATTATTTAGCATCCTTAGCACCTGCTGAGGAGGAACAAGCCGTTCAAGACTTGGCTCGCTTTATAGGGGCTAATCAAAATAAAGCTGTTCATCAGGATAGATCTACTAATCAGAATAAAACAGCTAATCAGGACACATATACTAATCAGGATAAAGCAGCTAATGTAGATGGTTATGACAGCTATTTAACCGTTAGACGAGCCGACAAGGCTCTGTATTATGGCTTTGCTTCGCATTATCTTGATTTTGATGATGCCCAAGCGAATCTAGCTGGTCACTTCAGTACTGTTTTATACTCTGCTTTATTGGCAGTGCTCGAGTCCACCGACACGTGGTACGACTTCCTTCGTGCCTATATCATCGGTGCCGAGCTAGAGGGAATTATTGGGTCCCTCATCAATCCTGCCCATCGGACCCAAGGATGGCATTCTACGGGGACCGTTGGTGTCATTGGGGCAGCGGCCGCTATAGGCGCTTTGCGAGGCCTTCATGGTGAAAGATTGGCTCAGCTCCTGTCTCTGGCTGCTACTCAGTCGGCGGGCATGTTCTTTCAAAGTGGTACAGATGGTAAGCCGCTCCATGCGGGACTTGCAGCACGCAATGGCGTATGGGCTTACGAACTGTTGCAACATACATCACTAACAACAAGTACAAAACCATTTGACCCTGAACGGGGTTGGTTTAACACTATCGGTAATATTACCGTTACATCAAATGACATCGCTAGCCGTTGGTTAGCACCAGGGCAACTCATTGATCCTGGCTTGTGGATGAAAATTCATCCATATTGCTCGGCAGCCATTTGTGGCGCTGAAGCAGCTGAAACCGTGGCACATAGAATATATACATCTTCTTCGTATGTGTCTAAGCACTACAACGTTTCACCAGATGCAGAGGAACAAGGTAAAGGTAGACTATGTGCCACCCTCATTTCTTTCCTGTGGGATGATATAGATAGAGTTACTGTTCATTTCCCGCCTGGTGCTGATGCGGCATTGCGTTATACAGCGCCAAGTACAGGTCGAGAAGGGCAGTTTTCCATAGAGTACATCGTGTATCAAGTCCTAGCTTATGGGACAGTACAGGATGAGTTATTCAAGATAGATACCATAGACCAATCAGTTCGAGACTATATGTCACGGATAGAACGGGTCTATGACTTGCCGAAGGTAACCCAAAGTGAACGGATTACAAAGGTAACCGTTACCTTGAAAAATGGAGATGCTTTCACAGAAACGGTGAACAATCCAAAAGGATCGCCGAAGAATCCTCTTACTATGGAGGATATACGCATTAAACTAGGTCTCACCTTAGAGACAAAACAAATAGATAGAGTTATTGAGGCTTTTACCAATACAGATGAGGTGGAGCCGTTCCTACGCACCTTGCGAGGAGAAGGAGTCTTACATGTTTAATACTAAGAAATTAACGAAATTGTTCGCTATTGGCGCATTAGCACTAGGCGTACTCGTTGTAGCTGGTTGCGGTGATGATACATCTAAAGAACAAAAAGTGAACCCAAATGCTAAAGTGGTTAACGTAGCTACTCGCGGTACAGTTCGCCCCTATTCCTACACAGATGATAACGGCAACCTTACAGGTTTTGACGTAGAATTATTGAAAGAAATTGAACGTCGTAATCCAGACCTTCATTTCAATTTCAAACCGATGGCTGTTGACGCTGCCTTCGTAGCGATGGATGCAGGTCAAGTGGATATGATCGCAAACCAAATGCGCCGCAATCCAACTCGTGAAGCAAAATACTACTACACAAACGAGGTTAATAACTACTCCACACGTAAATTAGTAGTGAAAAACGATCGCAATGACATTTCTAAATTAGATGATTTGAAAGGCAAAAAAATCGCCGTTACTACATCTTCTGAGTTCAATGAATTAGTAAAACAATTCAACGAAACTGCGAATCCGCAAATTGAAGTCATCTATACAGATAAAGCCGGTGCCGAAACATTGAACCTCGTTGCTACCGGTCGTGCCGATGCAGCTGGTGAGTACGAATACGTAATTAACTCTGCTATTAAGGACCGTGGCTTGCCACTTAAAGCCGTAGGCGATGTATTGGCAGTAGTACCTACATACTTCTTGTCTAAACGGACAGATGATATGAAACAAGTAAACGAAAAAATCGATAAAACAATGAAAGAAATGCGTGCTGACGGTACGTTGAAAAAACTTTCTGAACAATATCTTGGTGGGGATTATACATTCGATCCAGCACAAAAATAACGAATAGGCCGCCTTGGCGGCCTTATTCTATTATGTCTAGAAACGAGGTGCTATTGTGGGCAAGTATTTTGATGTGTCCTACATGATTCAAGCGTTTCCACAGCTCTTGAATTATGTTCACGTAACGGTGCTCATCACTGTTATTTCTGCCATCTTAGGTGTTATTTTGGGCTCTATCATAGCCATCATTCGCCTCAAGAAGGTACCAGTATTAAACCAATTATTTATCGTATTTATCTCCTTTATGCGCGGTACGCCGTTTTTGGTACAACTCTTCCTCATTTACTTTGGGGTGCCAGAAATCATGTCCCATATGGGGCTTAACATGAGAAATGTGCCGGGCCTCGTATTCGTGTATGCTGTGTTTACCTTGCATATTGCGGCGTATAGTGCTGAAATCATGCGCTCCAGTATTGATGCGGTTGCGCCTGGTGAGAAGGAAGCCGCTAAGAGTCTTGGTATGACCGAGTTCCAAAGCTATGTGCGCATCATCTTGCCGCAGGCTTTCACCATGAGCATTCCACCGTTGACAAACCTCGTTATCGGCATGTTGAAAGGGACGGCCCTCATCTTTAACGTCGGCGTTGTAGACATGATGCGTAAGGCGGACCTCATGGGCGGGAATAGTCAGCGCTATCTTGAGTTATTCGTCGATGCAGCCATCATTTACGGCATTTTAATTATCATCGTGTCCCTTTTGGGCCGATTGCTTGAAAAACGTTTTACCGTTGCGGGCAAGGAAACGCAACGCATTTTGATCAGTGAGGAGTAGGGGCTTATGGGACATATTATTGATTCGACCTATATTTATGGCACCTTCTTTGCTGTCATTCCTTATGTGAAAGTAACCCTCATGATTACCTTCCTCAGCGTTGGTTTGGGTACAATCCTAGGGCTATTAAGTTGCGTGCTACAACAAAATAAAGTACCTGTGCTCAGTCAGCTCAGCTACTTGTACGTATTATTGTGCCGTAGTATTCCGAACATGGTTCTCTTATACCTCGTGTACTATGGCTTGCCAATTCTGTTCCTCGCACTAGAGGATCAAACAGGGGTGCACGTGCCATTTGAAAAGGTACCAGCTACCTTCGTAGCCGTTGTAGGCTTAACATTGCATACAGGAGCCTATTTGAGTGAAATCTTCCGAGCTGCGTTGCAATCTGTACCGAAAGGTCAAATGGAAGCGGCTCAAGCTATCGGTATGACGTGGTTCCAAGCGTTCCGTCGTATCGTATTGCCACAAGCGACAGTCTTTGCGTTGCCACTATTTACGAACCAATTCCTTAACACCATGAAGAGTACGAGCATCGTATTCGTTATCACTGTTATTGAATTGTTCGGCGCTGCAAAGTTATATACAGAGGAAAATTCACAGTATTTTGAGGCCTACATCGTGGTGGCCGGTCTATTTTGGGTGATGGGGATTGTCTTTGAATTTATCTTCCATCGTTTAGAAGTCTATGCAAGCAAGTATAAACGAGGTAATGCATTATGATAGATATTAAACAAGTTCACAAATCCTTCGGGAACCGTGAAATTTTAAAGGGCATCGACCTACATGTGCCAACGGGCTCTGTAACGGTTATCCTTGGCCCATCTGGCAGCGGTAAGACGACGTTCCTTAGAACGCTTAACTTCCTTGAAAAGGCCGACGCAGGGACGATGCAATTAAACGATATTTCTGTAGACTTACATAAAGCATCTAACAAGGAAATCTTAAACGTACGCCGCAATACATCCATGGTGTTCCAGTCTTATAACTTATTCTCTAACAAAACTGTTATTGAAAACATCATGGAAGGCCTTGTAACAGTTAAGAAAATGAAAAAATCTGAAGCCCGTGAAATTGCTCAACGTTTCCTCAAGGAAGTAGGCATGGAAGGCTATGATGATTACTATCCTGTACAACTTTCCGGTGGTCAACAACAACGTATCGGCATCGCTCGTGCCCTTGCGATGGACCCAGAGGTTATTCTCTTTGACGAACCTACATCAGCCCTTGATCCAGAGCTAGTAGGCGAAGTATTGGCTGTTATCCGCAAAATTGCTAAAGAGTTAGAAGTAACCATGATTATCGTTACGCACGAAATTGGCTTTGCTAAAGAAGTAGCGGACCAAGTGGTATTCATGGAAGGCGGCGTCATCGTAGAACAAGGTGATCCGAAAATTGTCCTTGAACATCCTAAAGAAGAACGAACACGTAAATTCTTGAGCCGTTACCTTACACTCGATACTGAATTGCCTCTTGATAGCGCAGCATTATAAATAGTACGCAGTACGGCGTTATACATAGTATAGTGCTATAAATAATACAGAACTCTAATAATGCGTGCTATCTTAGTAATATAGAAATTAATGGCGACCTAATATCTTTAGAGTTAGGTCGCTTTAAACGAGGTATATAATGAAAGAATTTAGACAATTAACCGTAGATGATGCGGCTGAGTATCACGAGGTGTTGATTGCAGGCTACGCAGAGAATAAGAACTATCCTATATCCTTCGATGCCATCAACTTTAGCCAAGAAGAGTCTCGCGCATGGATTTTAAAATATCCTGTGTATGGCCTCTACGTAGATGGTTCTTTGGTGTGCTCCATTTCATTCCGCATGCCTTGGATACCAAAGGCTACACCAGATGTATACCCGCACATTGCACACTTTGTAACGGCCCCTGAACATAAGGGAAAGGGCTATGCTCGAGAAGTCCTCGCCGAAGCAGAAGATCTACTCCGCAACGTATATAAAACACCAGCCGTAACACTAGGTACCGCCGCAGAACATCCGTGGCTTGCGAAAATGTACGAAAGCTTTGGCTTTAAGGAATATAAGCGAGTACAACTGCCTGGAAAGATACATACGACGATATTCTTTAAGAAGATCCTATAGAACGGTAAAAATTTCTATTTTACTCACAAATACAGTGTTATAATAAATAAAAATTGTTGTTTGTGGAGTGTGACATAGAATGTATGAAATTGTAAATGAACCAAATTTAACCATTGCCTTTGATATGGACACAGAGTTATCTCCGTTTGGTGTGTTTGGCATATATATTAAACGGGGCTATAATATTTGTTCTGGATATATTGACCCTAGTGATTGGTCAGGGATTCATGCTGGTTACAAAGCATTAGTTAACTTGTATGAAAACTGCAAAGGTGAAGCAACCTTTACAAATATTCTGACGGGAGAAGGGGATACGCTAACATTCTCTTTAAACCAAAAGGGTGCTTTGACAATGGATATTACTATCTGTACCACTTATAATTACAAATGTAATATGACTATTGAAAGTTTAGATCAAACATACTTGCCGAGGTTTATTGCGTTTTTTAAAGAATTTTTAGAGCGAGAGCCAAAATAAAAAGAGTCGCATCAAAGGATGCGACTCTTTTTTGTACCCAGTTTCTATATACAATTATTTTGTAACAACTTTAAGATCTACAGGGATTTTAGCTTCTACAGCTTCGCCTTTGATAACTTTTTGAGCTACATCGATAGCGATTTTACCCATTTTGTCTGGTTGTTGAGCAATTGTTGCAGCCAATGTGCCGTCTTTAACAGCTTTGTCTGCGTCAGCAGTACCGTCGAAGCCTACGATGAAGATTGTTTTGCCTGCGGATTTAGCTGCTTGGATAGCGCCCAATGCCATTTCGTCGTTATGAGCGAAGATAGCTTGTACGTCTGGATTAGCTTGCAAGATGTTAGTTGCTACGTTCAAACCTTTTGTACGGTCGAAGTCAGCGCTTTGTTTTGCTACTACTGTTAAGTCTTTGTCAGCTACGTTGTGGAAACCTTGGCCCCGTTCACGAGTTGCGGAAGCACCAGGAATACCTTCAATTTCAGCTACTTTTGCAGCTTTGCCAACTTTATCAACGATAAGTTGAGCTGCCATTTCGCCACCTTTTACGTTATCGGAAGCGATGTGAGCCACTACTTTGCCTTTGTCAGCAGAGCGGTCAACAGTGATTACAGGAATGTTTTTAGCATTTGCTGCTTCTACGGAAGTAGAGATAGCTGCAGAGTCTACAGGGTTAACGATCAATACGGAAACGCCGCTTTCAAGCAAGTCAGAAATATCGTTTGCTTGTTTTGCAGGGTCGTTTTGAGCGTCAACGATTTTAACTTTAAGACCAAGCGCTTTAGCTTGAGCCTCAACGCCTTCTTTCATAGTTACGAAGAATGGATTGTTTAATGTGGAAACAGAGAAGCCGATGGTGCCGGATTTTTTATCGCCGCCACCGTTATCAGCGCTTTTGCCACAGCCTGCTACAAGACCGATAACCATGATAGCCATCGCCAACAGTAACAATAGTTTTTTCATAGGAACCTCCTAGGCTTTCTTGCGGTCTGCAAGAACAGCCAGTAAAATAACAATACCTTTTACGACTTGTTGATAGAAACTGGAAACGTCGAGAATATTTAACCCGTTGTTGAGGGTACCGATAATTAGGGCACCAATTAATGTGCCAACGATATGACCACGACCACCAGCAAGGCTTGTGCCGCCAAGAACTACGGCTGCGATAGCGTCAAGTTCGTAGCCTGCACCTGCTGTAGGTTGTGCAGAGTTAAGACGAGAAGTGATGATTGCACCAGCGATACCGCAGAGCATACCAGTCAAGGCGTACACGAAGATTTTAACGCGGTCAATCTTAATACCAGCAATGTAACTTACCTTTTCGCTACCACCTACGGCGTATGTTTCACGGCCTAAGGATGTGCGGCTCAATACGAACCAGAGGGCGATGAAAGCTAGGAACATTGTGATCGCTGGAACTGGAAGGCCTGCAATATCCCCTTGGCCAAAGCCATGGAATAGAGGGTCTTGTGTAAGGCCAGAGATTGGGTTACCGTCTGTGAATACTAGCGTCGCACCACGGTAGATTGTCATGGTCGCTAAGGTTGCAATAAATGGAGCTACGCGGCCATAGGTAATAACGAGACCGTTAATACCGCCCAATACAAGGCCCGCACCTGCAGCTAATACGATAGCCAATACAGGGTCAGTACCAGTTACGATGAGGTTGGCCATCACTGCACTAGAGAGGGCAAGGATGGAACCAACGGATAAGTCGATACCGCCCGTTAAGATGACGAATGTCATACCAAAGGCGATGATTGCATTGATGGATACTTGGCGCAACAAGTTACGCAAGTTAGAGAATTCAAGGAAACTGTCGTTCATGACAGAAATAATGATAAATAATAGGATGAGGCCGATGAGGGGGCCTAATTTTTTTACATATTGTAGAGCTTTGCTGTCCATTATTGTCCTCCTGTGGCTAATGTCATAATCGATTCTGGTGTTGCATCGCTGCGGTCCAAGATACCTGCTACGCGACCTTCATGAATGACCATAACGCGGTCGCTCATGCCCAGCACTTCGGGTAACTCAGAGGACACCATAATAATGGACACACCGTCGTTCGTTAATTCGTTCATTAAATCATAAATATCACGTTTCGCACCGATATCGATACCGCGTGTCGGTTCGTCCATGATGATAATGGATGGCTTTTTACCAACCCATTTCGCGATAACCACCTTTTGTTGGTTACCACCGGATAGGGACGATGCCGGTTCGTGAATAGATTGTGTTTTAACGCCTAGTTTTTTAGACAATTCGTCAGCAAAGGAATTGAGTTTGCCCTTATCAAGTACATGAGATGGGCAAATTTCGCCAAGGTTCGGCAATGTAATATTGGAACCGATGGAGAAATCGAGGATCAAGCCTTCGCTCTTTCTGTTTTCTGTGATGAAAGCAATGCCAGCTTTGATGGCATCTTCTGGCTTTTTACAGTTCAGAACGGATCCGTTAACTGTTACGGTACCGCCATTGTGCTTGTCTACACCGAAGATAGCACGCATGATTTCAGTACGGCCAGCACCCATAAGGCCTGCTACACCGAGGATTTCGCCTTTGCGCAAGGAGAAGGAAATTTCGTTGCTGAAACCTTCTGGTTTGAGGTTATCTACGCTCATGACCACTTCGCCCGGTGTTGTAGTACGAGCAGGGTAGAACTCGTCGATAGAACGGCCTACCATGTGGCGTACTACTTCGTCTACAGAAATTTCAGCAGTTGGTTTTGTAATGATGGTGTGACCATCACGCATAACTGTGATCGTATCGCATTCGCTAAATACCTCTTCCATACGGTGAGAGATATATACGATAGCCACGCCGCGTGCTTTCATTTTGCGCATCATGTTAAACAATGTCGCCGTTTCACGCTCTGTAAGGGCTGCTGTCGGCTCGTCCATGATGACAACCTTGGCATCTAACATCAAGATACGAAGGATTTCCGTCATTTGTTGATGACCAACGGAGCAAAGGCCCGCCTCAGTAGTGAGTGGCAATTCGATGCCTAGTTCTCGGCATGTATTTTCCGCCTCAGCGAGCATCGCTTTTTTATCGAGCATACCAAATTTGTTGCGCTTTGGTCTCATTAAATATAGATTTTCTAACAATGTTAGATTTGGCCAAATGTTGAGCTCTTGATGGATGAAAGCCACACCATTTAGCTCGGCCTCTCTCGGGTTCGGGAAGGTGCGCTCTACGCCGTCAATGGTGATTGTACCAGCATCTGCCTTGTGAATGCCCGTAAGGATATTCATGAGGGTGGACTTGCCGGCCCCGTTTTCGCCCATCAAGGCGTGAACCTCGCCCTCCTTGAGGGTAATACTTACATCGCGTAGTACTTGGTTCGTACCAAATGCCTTTGCAATGCCTGACATAACAATTTCCATAACTACTCCTATATGATTGGTGAAAGTATCTCTTAATCTACTATTTTATGGACGATCGCTAAAGATACAATCGGCGCGCAAGATAATGTTCGCATACGGAGATGCTTCACCAGTTCTAATAATGCATTTGCATTGTTTTGTTGCTTCTTTAAAAGCTTCATGGCTCGTTTCAATCCATTCGTATTGACTGGATGGGAAGGTAGATTCCAAGAAGTCATAAGCCTCAGGATTATGTTCCTTAATTTCCTTTGCCACATGAATCGCTTCGGATTTCATATGCTTAGCGATGATGGATACCACTTGTTCAAAGCTTGGTACACCAAAATCTAAGGCTAAGTCAATCTTTTGAACCCCTTCAGGTACTGGTAAACCACAGTCAGCAATACAAATCGTATCGGTATGACCGAGATCAGCAAGAACCTTAGCAATATGGCTATTTAAAATGCCGTGTCGTTGCATGGTAAACTCCTTATCTATTCAATATGTTAATTCTTAGCTAAGAATGCAGCAACCTCGTCCTTTGTAGGCATGCCGCCTTGGGCGCCTAAACGTTGGATGGAGAGGGCCGCAGCAGCATTGCCGTAGTGTAATGCGTCAGCTAAGCTTTTACCATTAACGATAGCTGTTGCAAAGGCACCGTTGAAGGTATCGCCTGCACCTGTTGTATCTACTGGGTCAACCTTGAAGCCAGATACGGTGTGGATTTCACCGTTGTCAGCGTAGCCAACCCCCTTGCTGCCAAGGGTAACGATGATTTTATTTTCATTAGCTAACAATGTTTGCTCTGTAGACTGCTCAGGATAGAGGGCAGATAATTCATGCTCGTTTGGCGTAATATAGGTTGCCAATTCTAACCATTCAGGATTTAGGTCCGCTGCTGGAGCAGGATTTAAGAGGACTTTTACATTAGCCTCGTGGCAACGACGAACGATGTATTCGATTGTAGGAATAGGAATTTCGTTTTGTATCATTACGAGATCTGCTTGCTCGATAGCAGACCAAGCATTATCTACTACAGATTGATCAACCTTAGCATTAGCACCTGCAATAACGATAATGCTGTTGTCTCCTTCAGCCAATGTAATGTGGGCTGTACCTGTTGTAGTGTCTGGAACCGTAACGATGTAGTCTGTGTTGATATGATTTTCTTTTAGATTATCTAAAATCATTTGGCCGTATGCATCTGCACCGATGCAACCTACCATAGTAACCTCTGCACCTAGACGAGCAGCAGCTACCGCTTGGTTTGCACCCTTGCCGCCGTGAGCGATGTGCAATTCGTTGCCCATAATTGTTTCGCCTGCCGTAGGGCGTTTGTCCGCGAGGACTACAATATCTATGTTGCAACTACCAATAACAACAATGCGATTCATAATAACTCCTTAATAAGCCTTTGCCTTAAGTGGGATAAAAAACGGCTATCAATTATCTTTATACATAAAATCTATGTGATGCATACAATAAATCGCATATATAAATATAATTGATAGTCCTAGAGGCGTTAACTTTCACATACCTATAAGCGTATCTTAATCATTTATTAGTATAGCGTAAATACAGAAGTTTATCTATATAAATAACTATAAAATATAGGAATAAGAAAAGGTATATCCAAAATCTATGTTACATGAGTAAAAATGTACTCTCTAGATTTTGGATATACCTTATATTAAAAAATTAATAGATTATACTATTTATATTTTTTCTAATAATTTGTCTATGCTATCAAAGGATTTCTCTAGAGATAGAGTACGCCCTTGAATAATATCATTTTGGCCTTCTACAATAGCAGATAATATATCTATCTTAGCTTGTAAAATGCTAGTTGTAGTATCATTAATATTTATTGTATCACTGTAGCTTTTACCTATATTCATAGTCTGTTAGGCCTTTCTTCTTAATATAGTTATATATTAGTGAAAGCTAGGTTTGTCGTAGTGTGTACCTGGCTCACCCAAGCCGATACTTGTGCGGTGGAACGGAGTTTCATCCTCTGCATGTAAGATATCAAAGATAGCTTTTACAACGGCTTCTCGAGTAACTTGAGCATCGTTGAATTGAGCACCTTCAGGGATGAGCTCGTAATTTGTATTTTCCGGATCATTGTAGAGCCATGTGAGGCGCAAGATTGTGTAGTTTAAGTTGGACTCGCGCAATACATTTCGTGCTTGGCGTTCGCCTTGTACATAGCTAATCGGTAAGTTGTCGAAGGTCCATTTTTCAAGTGCTGCTGGGAATTCACCAGAGAGACCAGCCATGGAAAGGCCGATAACGCGGCGTACATTTTTGCGACTTAATGCTTTCACGATGGATGCCATATCACTACCAGCCTCCATGGCACCTACGAAAACGATTTCAGCATTTGTTACAGCTTGTTCTAGTTTTGCAGGATTTTGGAAAGAGCCCTCGATGACAGTAACTCGTTCATGTTCGAGGATTTCTGGATGTAAACGCGTGGATAATTGGCGACCATATAATGTAAGATGCATGTCTGTATATGTTAATAATGTAGCGGTTAACTTCTGTGCAATCTGGCCAGCGGCCCCCAAAATAGTAATATATTTGTACATATAGACCTCCTATGTCCCGGGCATAAGTATTTACATGCATTATATCACAACTATATGACAAGAAAGTGAGAATATAAATTTAAATAATAGCTAGATTATTTTTGATATTCTAAGCTATGCAAATTGATTTCTCCCAATTTTTTTGAATAAGTATATAACAAGAAAAGGAAGAAAGAAGTATCATTTAAGTTGATAATAACTTTAAAGAATGTTGTAAAATTTGTTGTTGAATTTACGTGTTAATTTAACTACAATAATATTAAGATATTTGAAAGATGAGTGTTATATCACTAAAGTATTATGGAGGTGATAGTATGCCGAATATAAAACCTATTTCAGATTTACGTAACTATTCTGAAGTTTTACGAGATGTTACTATAGATAGTCCAGTATTCTTAACAAAAAATGGTAGAGGTCGATATGCAATTATGGATATCCAAGATTATGAACGCGTAATGGCTACGATAAAACTTATGGGTGCTTTAGAGGCTGGACGTAAGTCTGGTGAAGAACAAGGATGGATTTCATCAGAGCAACTAAAGAGTGAATTGGGGATTTAATTATGAATAATCAGATTAGCTATGCACCAAAAGCACGGGAAGATTTGCTAGAAATAAAAACTTTTATAGAAGAAGAATCAGGTGATATTGAGTTAGCTAAGAAAACCATTTCGGATATAGTGACTACGAATGACTCGTTGAGGATATTTCCAGAAATGGGACAGCGATTATTGATTAATCTAGAGAGTAAAATTGAATACAGATATTTACTTTGTCATAATTATTTAAGTTTTTACCGTTATTTAGATCGGACTATCTATATTGATAGAATATTAAACAGTAGACGTGATTATCTTAGAATACTATTAGATGAAGTACATTAGCTCTTAAAAGCACTATCGTTAATAGATGGTGCTTTTTTATGAGCTTTAATTAAAGTCCTTTGATAGAGTCTCGTCTTTCACAAATCCTCAAAGAGTGATACAATATAGATTATATATTCATTTTTAGAAAAGAGGCTATTATGGAACGGATTCAAGATCTTGTGTATACACATGTGCAAGGTGGCCAGTTTAGATGGGTCACTGTCAGCACATTGATGCTCGCATTGGGCACGATATTGCATTTGGTGAGCCCTAGTGTGGCTGGGGTAACGCCGAACTGGACGATTGCTACGTACTGCGTAGCTATTTTATTGACTCGTCCTAGTTTGAGTCAAACCTTGGGGATTGGCCTTGTGGCAGCCCTCATCAACGTATTGACATCTAAGTCAGCATTCCCGTACGGCAACTTGTTGTCTGAACCAGGCGGTGCGTTGACGGCAGCTCTCGTGACACGTGCGATGTTGTCCGTAAAGTTCCGCAAAATCGGTGGCTTTGATTTGATGCCAATCCTATCTGGCTTCTTAGCCACAGTTGTATCTGGCGGTATCTTCGTTACCATCTTGTGGAAAGTGTTGGGTTTGCCAGACAATGTGTACATGTACGGTATGTGGCCAATGGTTCTTATCGTAGGCGCTTTGAATGGTGCCATTACACCAATCTTGTACATTCCGGCACAACGTTTATTCTCTAAACGCGGTATGTTGCCGAGTGCAGAGGAATTGGGCTCCGATCACAGCCATTTGACAATCTTGCCTGAGCGCCAAGCTAAGATTTCCATTGAGCACGTAAATTATTACCATCCTAAGGCGACGACGCCGTCTCTTAAAAATATCAATCTCGATGTACATGATGGTGACTTCTTAGTGATAACAGGTCCTGCAGGTTGTGGTAAAAGTACCCTTTGCATGGCCATGGTAGGGGCTGTGCCTAAATTCTACGGTGGCCGTCTTGAAGGTATGGTGTTCGTAGATGGCAAAGCGACTACACAAATGGAAATTCCTGAACTAGCTAATCACATCGGTGTCGTTCTTGCCGATTACGATACACAACTTGTAACGATGACAGTTCGTGAAGAAGTAGCCTTTGCTATGGAAAACCGCGGTTATGATCGTGAAACGATTAGAACTCGTTCTGAAGAGGTGTTTAAGCAAGTCGGTCTTGTGGGCTTAGAAGACCGCAAGATTACAAGCTTATCCGGTGGTCAGCGTCAACGTTTGGCGATTGCTTCCGTTTTAGCTACGAATCCAACGGTTCTAGTTCTTGATGAACCAACGAGTTCCCTCGACCCAGATGGGACTGCAGAATTATATCGCCTCGTAGGTGATTTAAATGAGAAACACGGTATTACTGTTGTTGTTATCGACCATGACTTACACGCTGTATTGCCGTATGCAAACCGCATGGCACTTATGGTAGATGGCTCTATCGCGTGCGACGACGATGTACCGACTACGCTTCGCTACATGTACGAACACAATATTCACGTAGATGCGTTGCCATCTGTGTTCACGACGTACATGGAACTTGAACAAGCGGGCTTCCACAGCGATGAACCTTGGCTCAGTATCGAGTCTGCTATCAAGGGCTTGCACCAAATTGAAATGGCTCACGCTATCCAAAAAGAGGTGCATGGTGAAAGCAGCTCTACAGCAAATCAATCTAATACGGTAGAAAATAAACAACCAATTCAACGCGTTGATGATGTACAAGGAAAGGACGGTGGCGCTCATGCTTAAGGTTGAAAATATCCGCTTTGGCTATGTGCCATCTGTAGACATCTTCCGAGATGTGACTTTCACCATCGAAGGGGGCGAATACATCGCCATCGGTGGTCGCAACGGTTGCGGTAAAACGACTATCACTCGTTTGCTCGTTGGTCTTGAAAAATCTAGCGAAGGCCGCATGTACTATAACGGCACTGACATTACGTCTATGCCGCCATCTAAACGTGGTCAATTTATTGGTTATGTATTCCAACAGCCAGATCGCCAAATGTTCAGACCAACAGTAGCTACAGAGGTTGCCTTTGGTCCAGAATCATTAGGTCGCAGTAAATCCGAAGTAAAACAAATCGTTGATGAAGTGTTGGAACGCACAGGTATTTCTCACTTACGTGAAGCCTATCCTCCAACATTGCGCCGCGGTGAAAAGCAACGCGTTGCTATTGCTTCTGCGCTAGCAATGCAATCTAAAATCCTCATTCTCGACGAACCAACAAGTGGTCAAGATGGTAAGGAAACAAAAGAGTTGTTAGCTTTATTGCGCCAACTCAATCAAGAAGGCATTACGATCCTTCTCATTACACATGATATGGAAATCATGGCTAGCGAATGTAGCCGTGCACTCATCATGGGTAACCAAACAGTTGCCTTTGATGGCAGTCCAGAAGAATTATTCAAGAAGTCTACGGACGAATTGCAAGACCTAGGCCTTACAAAACCGCCAAGTGTGGAACTTTCACTAGCGGTACCATCCCTAGGCTATTGCAAATCCATGGATGAATTGAAATCTAAGTTAGTGGCTCAGTTGAGCGGGAAATAGGAGGGACATATGGAACGTTTAGTACCGTTAACAAAAATCTTGATGACCCTCGCCGTATCCGTGTGGGCCATTCTATTGCGCGACTGGCCATCTCTATTGGCCTTGGTCGTTGTAGAACTCGGTGTATTGTTTGTAGCTGGTTTGCTATTCAAACAACGCAAAGCCGTTGTGGCATTGACTAGCTTTGCTGTATTCCTTGGTATTGTTCAATTTCTCGGTAGCGGTGATGTAACATCTGCCATCGTATCCGGCTTGCGTATGCTCGCCATGACACTTGTATTCATCTGCTTGTTGGCAACGACAAAATTGCAAGACCTTACAGCATCACTCGTAACACAATGCAAAATTCCTTATGAATATGCATTTATGTTCACTGCCGCACTTCGCTTTGTGCCTGATTTCATTGCTGAAAGCCATGCTGTACAAGAGGCACAAGCATGCCGTGGTTTATCCTTAGAAGGCAACTTCTTGAAGCGCATGAAATCTTACGCATCCGTTATCCAACCATTGCTTTTAAAATCCTTGGGCCGCTCCGAAACAATGGCATTGTCCCTAGAACTACGTGGCTTTGGTGGACCTACACATAGCTTTGCAGCATCTGTAGGATTGAAAACTGTGGATTACGCTGTGATTGGCGTTTTGATTGTTATTACAATACTACTATTTCTAGTAGTTTAATCTTCTCATATATTTACAATTAAAACTCAAATACGTAAACTGAGTGGTAAAAATTGATGTTTTTACCACTCAGTTTTGTTGTATTGGGGATATAGAAGTAAAATATGCAATTTTTACTTCTTAAAAATGCAGAAATGTGAAATGGTATGTACTACGAACAGTTCATCCTTTTTCTTGCGTATGTGGGCTCTTTTTATATATTATGTTAAATAGAAATAATGTTTTTTAGGATATCCACAGTTTTGAGGAATACTTATGAGTGAATTAGTAATACGACCAATTACAAAGGATGATATCGCAGCTTGTTTAGATATTTATAATTACGAGGTTGTGAACGGCGTAGCTACCCTTGATCTTGAACCTCGTACATTGCCAGAGTGGCAGGAGTGGTTCGGGGCGCATCAAACGTCTGAGCACTGCATTTTTGTAGGGATTATGGACGATATTGTGGTAGGCTATGCATCGCTTTCACCATATAGAACGAAGGATGCGTTCAAAAGCACCGTCGAGTTATCTATCTACATTCATCAAGAGTATCGCGGCAAAGGCGTGGCGTCTAAATTGATGAATCATATTCTAGAGCATGCGAAAGAAACAGAAACATTACATACGGTGGTGTCTGTCATTACGGCGGGAAATGCAGCAAGTACAGCACTGCATGAACGGTTTGGCTTTACCTATTGTGGTCTAACACCGCAAGTTGGTTTCAAACAGGGTAAATATCAGGATACCGAAACATACGCATTATTGGTATAATAAAACGTAGATAGTAATACATAGATAGTAATATGATATATAAACATGATATATAAATACGATATACAAATTAGATGTATTAATTAGATATATAAATAATGTACAGATGATAGATAAGGGTTCGCTACGGGTTAGGGCGAATAGGGTGATTGAATGAATATGAAAGATGAACGGCAGTTCGTTGGCTATAGTAAGTATCGCAGTCGACTTGTGGACGGTCATGTACATACAGAATTGTGTCCCCATGGTAGTGGCGACCGCACTGCGTTGATGATTGAAAAAGCCATCGAGTTGCGCATTGAAAAGGTGTGCCTCACTGAGCATGCTCCATTGCCTGCGGGCTTTGCTGCTGAATACGGTGGCGATAAAAAGGCTTATAACACGGCGGCTTTGAAATTGAATCAAGTAGATTCCTATTTAGAACTAGGCCGTCAATTACAACGTGCTTATGGCACGCATATCGATATCTCCCTCGGCTTTGAAGTAGATTACATTCCAGGCTTTGAGGCAGATATTCAAGAGTTCCTTGATCGCTACGGTCCGCTGACGGAGGATAATATCTTGTCAGTTCACTTTATGGAAGGCGTTAATAATGCCTATTACTGTTTAGACTATAGCCCTAAGGAATTTGAAAAGGGCTTTGGTCCGTGGATTCAAAAGCAATATGAGTTATATTACAAATATTATTCTACTGTGCGCCAAGCTGTGCGCGCTGACCTCGGTGAATATACGCCAAAACGCATTGGTCACTTTGATTTGATTAAGAAATACCAATACCACTTTGGCTTTGAGCGTCACTTAGATCGCCGCAATGCGCAGGTGGTAAGTGATATCTTGCATATTATGCGTGTACAAGGGCGCGAACTAGACTATAACATGAGCGGTTTCTTCAAACCGGACTGCCGTGAAATGTACCCAAGCCGTTTTATCCAAGGCATGGCAGCCGTTATTGGAGTGCCATTTGTTCTTGGCTCTGATGCACATAGCATAGCAGATATAGAAAAAGTTTGGGGATAATAACAAAAGGTCTATACTTGGCTCCGTTCTTTGTAACATGTGGGTGAAAGTATGGGCCTTTTTTATATATTACCGTGATTTAGATGCACAGAATCGTTAAGTATGATAGGAGATAATATGAATTATAGTGCTGGAACATATATAATAATTTGCGTATTTTTCATATACTTATTCGATGTTTTTAAAGTGCAGTCTTTTCGACTAAACCATATTGATTTAAAGAAGAGTGTAGCAATTAAAATTTTTCAGTTAATAAAAGGTCTTGCTGTGGTAGCATATACTGTAATTCCTTGGGGACATACCTTGTGGGGGACAAGAGTATTCGCAGTAATCTTTTTATTGGCAGTATTAGGTGATATTTATTCTAGAAATAAAGTTGCTAAAGCGGTTACAGATTTATCGGCTTCTGAAAAAGAACGTTTATGCCGTTCTGCTAACATGCTTTATCTTTATTTCATTCCCTATTTGCTAGTCTGTCTAACTGTAATTATTTTTATGAACTTTTAATGTGTTAGCTGATTAGGCATTTTAGAGGAACAGAACGTATGGAGATAATACTTAAAATCCTAACCCTTATTATGTTTATTGGTATACTCTATAATAGTAGACAACGCAAGAAGTATGATGAATGGAAGGAAAAGGAAAATCAAGCCATATATGATTTGGGGCAAATTTTGGCCTGTGACAGAGAACAAGCTAAGTTTGTAATCGATCAACTAGGCCGTCATGCAGTACCCATTGATGCGGTAGTTGAGCCCATGTCTGTTGTCTCTATCCGTGGTGAAAGTATGAATGGCTATGCCTTTTCTTATAATGGTCTCAAAGGTAGTTTTACTCTAAATGATAACTTTGAAATAACAAATTTGATTTATAATGATGTAGATCTTCTACATCAGGGTGTGTTTGCCCTATAATCTCAATACCTTGTCCCAAGTGGCCGCAGAAGCAGCCTTCGATGATCAAGCGTTCTTGGCGAGAACAGTATCTCAAAATGCAGAGGAACGAGCTAAATGGGAGGCTCTATTTGATGAGCTAGGAGTTCACTATTACAAGAGCGAAGCGAACTTTATATTCTTTGAGGCTCCTGATGCGGATGCAGATGGTTTAGCTGATGCATGGCTAAAAGAAGGATACCAAGTGCGCCGAGGTCAACGAGAAGGTTGGTTACGCCTTACCATACCTATAGCACAGGACGGTGTAGTGATGCGCCATATATTAAAACAATTCATGAATTAATCATTAAAAAAACAGCACTTATACTAATTATCTAAGCGTTTTGATATCGAATTTCATTCTATAGAATGGAGTTTAGCTTTTACGCAATCTATAGGCAGGACTTTCTTTTTCCTTTGACGAATATATATATCGAAAACAACGTGAATGCGTGAATGTTTGAGCCCTAGTATTTTCTCTAGGGCTCATTAAGGCGGTTGAAAGGAGTTTATTATGATTGCCATTATAGATTATGACGCAGGGAACACATTTAACGTCCAGAAAGCTTTTGCCTACATCGGCCTCGATGCAGTGCTAACAGCGGATCCTGAGGTTATATTAAACGCTGATGGCGTTCTCTTGCCAGGTGTAGGCGCGTATGCATCGGCAGTAGCGGTGCTAAAAGAGCGCGGCTTAGTCGATGTACTTCATGAAGTAGTAAAGCGTGAAATTCCACTTTTGGGCATTTGTTTAGGTATGCAATTATTATTTGAGGAATCCGAAGAATACGGTCCAACTCCAGGTTTAGGTCTTATTCCTGGCAAAGTAAAAGAAATTCCTCGCGATCTTGGTCTCAGTGTACCTCACATGGGCTGGAACAAGAATGTAGTTCATTATCAAGATAGTCCATTCAGCAATGTAGACGATCAATATACTTATTTCGTTCATTCCTATTATGTAGATACAGATCCTGAATATATCATTTCCACAGCTAACTATGGTATCGATGTACCTGGCGTAGTTGAATGTGGCAGAGTATATGGAATGCAATTCCATCCTGAAAAAAGTGGTATCGTAGGTCTCAATTTGTTGCGTACTTTTGGTAATATTACAGAAGCTTACGCAGACTCAAAAAAATAGGAGGACGACTGAATGTTAGCAAAACGTATTATCCCTTGCCTTAGTGTGGCAAATGGCCGCGTACAGAATGGCGTACAATTCCGTGATATGGTTGACGCAGGGGATCCAGTAGAATGTGCAGAACGTTATGAAATACAAGGTGCCGATGAACTGGCATTATTAGATATTACGGCCACATCAGAGGGTCGTAAAACTTTCACAGATATGGTTCTTAAATCCTCTGATAAGGTATTTATGCCACTTACTGTTGGTGGTGGTATCACCTCTGTTGAGGATATGACGGCTCTTATGAAAGCTGGTGCCGACAAAATTTCTATCAACACAGCGGCAATGGCTAATCCAGCTCTTATTACAGAAGGCGCTCAAAAGTTCGGTAACCAAGGCATCGTTGTAGCTCTTGATGTAAAATATAATCCTTTTGAAAAGATTTGGTACGCTTACGGTCATGGACAGGTAGGTGAATCTGCACCGTGTAGAAATGCTCTTGAATGGGCAAAAGAAGCGGTAGAGCGTGGTGCCGGTGAGTTATTGGTAACTAGTATCGATAGACATGGTACAGGCCTTGGCTTTGATATTGAATTGTACCAAGCATTAGCCGAAGTAGTAGATGTTCCTGTAACAGCTTTCGGTGGTGCAGGTAATGTACAGCATTTTGTGGATTTATTTACAAAAACTAATGTAACAGGTGCCCTTGCTGGCGCATTACTACACAATAAAGTATTAACTATAAAAGATATTAAGACGGCTCTCCACGAAGCTGGTATCGTGGTAAGACTATAGATATAAACTATTTTTCTACACTTATTAAGGCATTCTTCTATGTGGAGGATGCCTTTTTATTATGCCTTTAAGTTATAGAGAGCTTTCAAAATGACTAAATAGTAATTGACACTCCCATGATTAGTTATACAATGAAAGGGTAAGTACTAACATTTTTACTAGCCAAAGTGGCATGGATGTCCAAAAGATTTATCAGATATTTTTATATAACACCATGTCACAGAAGACAATTGGAGGTGTTTATATGGTTATGAATGGTATTTACTTAGTTATTGCCTCCGCGTGTATTCTGATTTTAGCGTACCGCTTTTATGGGGCTTTCATAGCGGCTAAGGTTTTGACGTTGGACCAATATCGTCCGACTCCAGCTATGATTCACAACGATGGTCACGATTACGTGCCAACTAACAAATGGGTAACCTTTGGTCATCACTTTGCAGCCATTGCAGGTGCAGGCCCTCTCGTAGGCCCAGTTATTGCAGCCCAGTTTGGGTATTTGCCTGGTGCATTATGGATCCTTATCGGTTCTGTATTGGCTGGTGCTGTGCATGACATGGTTATCTTATTCGCTTCAGTTCGCTATGACGGTAAGTCTATCGCGGATATTGCACGCGAAGAAATCAGTAAATTAGCTGGTTTCGGTGCTATGCTTGCTACCTTGTTCCTATTGGTTATTACCCTCGCTGGTATGGCCGTAGTAGTAGCGAACGCATTGCATAACTCTCCTTGGGGCTTCTTCTCCGTATTCGCTACAATTCCAATCGCTATTTTTATCGGTATTTATTTGAAATGGTTGCGTCCTGGTAAAATCCAAGAGGCTACTATCATTGGTGTAGCGTTAATCTTCGTAGGCATTATCTATGGTCCTAATATCGCGGCTAGCGAATATGCTTCTTGGTTCACATACGACTTGCAAACTATTGAAATTATGCTTGCCGTGTATGGTTTCTTTGCAGCAGCATTGCCAGTATGGTTATTGCTCGCTCCTCGTGATTATCTATCTACATACCTTAAAATTGGTACAATTGGCGCCTTGGCTCTCGGTATTATTATCGTAATGCCTGAAATCCAAATGCCAGCTGTTACTCCATATATCTGGGGTGGCGGTC
>ERZ772910.442-NODE-442-length-24256-cov-2.794430_pt1 | contig 24256 bp, 21 predicted proteins | sample MGYA00511357_ERZ772910 | MGnify/ENA primary metagenome ERZ772910 (study PRJEB29015, sample SAMEA2738096) | human oral metagenome | biome: human oral; feature: human-associated habitat; material: saliva | place: China | collected 2193 ... | reverse complement strand
GGACGGGAATCTTTCCCCTCTTATGCAGATTTCCAATCGTCCTTCGCGCCTCTTTTTGAAAGGCCGCTGCAGAAAAGGATTCATTCGGTTCGATAATATCTATAAGATGGTGGCGATAGGTCGCCAGCTCATCCTTTGCCGCCTTAGCCGTACCGATGTCCATGCCCTTATATACTTGATACGCATCGGCCGATACTAATTCCGTTTGAAACCGTTCGGCCAGTTTAAAACTGAGCGCCGTCTTACCCACAGCCGTAGGACCGACGATGGCGATTATTTCATTCATCTACGACTACACTCCAATACGGCATAAGAAATACGGCTGTATCTTCCGCCGCCGACTTTGAAATTATCATATTTTCCGGTTAATCCCGAAAAGTCACGTCCCTTAATGACCACTCGTTTTCCGGCCTTACAAAGAGCCAAATCTATCATATCCGTCGTCAAAGGGGCATGACAAACAACGTCACGTAACGGCGTAAAATTACTGCTTTCCCGAACGGGCCGGGTAAACATGGGATCAAAATAAATAATATCGTACGACTTATCCTCAATCGAAGTAAGGACAGACTCGTAAGTATCGTGCGACAGATGTATATGTCGTAAGGCCTCCGTTACATCCCGACGTTCATGTACATATCTGGAAAATCCCCAAGCCGTTACTCTTGCAAGCAAAGGAGACGTCTCTACGACATCGACGCGAGACCCCCGAGGCAATCCGTAAGAGGCGACGAGGGCATCCGAGCCGAGACCGCAGGTACAGTCCAGAAACTCAACGGGTTTCGTAGCGGCAACGGCATCAAGAAAGCGATCGCCCTTACCCGAATCGATTTGACGGATACGTAACTCCGCCATACTGGGATGAAAGTGATGACTACCGCCTTCAGTTCGTATTTCAGGTCCCATGTTCGTATATATAATCAGGTTTTCATACAGATTGTAAAGTTCTTCTTCCCTGCGCCCTCTTCGAGGTAAAAAGCGGGCGTCGACCTCATCGGCCCATGCTTTCGCTTCGTCTTTTAACGATACTTCACCTTTTAAAGACGTAGTCACATAAACAGGTACCCTTTCCATCTTAAGTCCGTTTAAATAACTTTGCCAATTCGCCGGGCGTAAAGCGAACGATAATAGGGCGTCCGTGCGGGCATACATAAGGAGTTTCCGTATGGAAGAGGGCTTCCAACAGTTCCTTCATTTCTCGAACATTCAAGGTATCTCCGGCCTTTACCGCTCCGTGGCACGACAAATATGCCAAGGCCGAATGGCGTAGCGTCGCCTTATCCGTCTGCGGACTTTCATGCAAAATATGACAAATTTCCTGCAACGAATCGGCAATATGTGACGTAGGTAAATCGGCGGGAATCGCTTCCATCCGCAAGGTCGTCGGGCCTGCCTCCGTATAAATATAGCCTAAATCTCGAAAAACCTCTTCTTTTTCCGAAAATAGTTGCATGTCACTACTGTCGGCTTCGACAAACTCGGCGGTCAACAACTGTTGACTGGGCATACTTTCTGTACGTTTACAGAATTTATCATACCGAACCCGTTCATGGGCTGCATGTTGATCGATAATATATAAATCTTCACCCTTCTTCGCCACAATATAGCAATCCGCTACGGCCCCCAAGGGAATGAAGACGTCTTCATCACCGTCAAAATGAATAACGGAATGTTCCTTCACCGACTCCGATAATTCTTCCCGAACTGCCGAGAACGGATTTCCTTCTCCCGCCGCATACGCTTTTACATGAGGTCCCGGCGTATAAGGCTTATCTTGCCGTTGTACAGGCACATAACCGTGTTCCAACGAGCCGCCATTATTTTTTCGCACCTCAGTCGAAAATCCGCCGTCTCGAGGTGTAGAGAAGGTAAAGCTTCCCTGTCTGTTCTCAACTTCTTTCGCAGGCACGGCCTTTTCAATTTGGCGCGTTGACAAATTAACGGGTGTCGCAATTTGTTCGGGCTTTTCCCGACTCATTAAGGCCGTAATAATACAATGATATACGGCTCGATACATCTGCTGTTCATCGGCAAACTTGATTTCCGTCTTAGCCGGATGAACGTTTACATCAATAGTTGCCGGATCCGTTTCGACATACAAGAGGGCAAAAGGATATCCCGACTTGGGTAACATGGCATGGTAGGCGTTTTCAATAGCCTTAAAGACGACAGCATTGTGAATGACCCGTCTATTGACTATACATGTCTGCCAAGCACGCGTACTCTTTAATAAGGACGGCTTACCGACATAGCCGTGTATCGTAAGATTTTCATTTTCATAAGTTACGGGAAATACTTCCTTGGCTACAGCCGCGCCGTAAATGGCGGCAATCGTTTCCAAATCATCCCCCGTTCCGCCTGTCTGCAAGACCGTACGACCGTTGTTAATAAACGTAAAAGCTACATCCGGACGGGTTAAGGCCAGCTTCGTAATAATATCGGAAATCTTCGAACTTTCCGTCCGTTCACTTTTCATAAACTTTTTTCGAGCCGGCGTATTGAAGAACAAGTTACGCACTTCCATGGTCGTACCAACGGAAGCTCCCGTATGTTCTTCTTCTTCAACGGAACCACCTGACAGTACCATGCGAAAAGCCAGGTCCGTGTCGTTCATGCGCGTCGTCATGACCAGTTCGGAAACGGCGGCTATACTCGGTACGGCTTCACCGCGAAATCCTAAGGACGTAATGGAAAAAATATCTTCAATAGAACTTATCTTACTCGTTCCGTGACGAATAATACTCTTTTTCGCATCTTCTTCACTCATGCCGCTGCCGTTATCGCTGACACGCATATATGAACTGCCTCCGTCGGCAATCTCTATTTCTACCGTTGTAGCCCCTGCATCCAGGGCATTTTCCGTCAACTCCTTAATAACCGAGGAGGGACGTTCAACTACTTCACCGGCTGCAATTTTATTGGCCGTTTTTTCATCAAGTACATGTATAATGGAGCTCACGAAATACCGCTTCCTTTCTTGGCTTCACGTTGCAAATCATGCAAAAACGAAATGGCTTCGATAGGGGTCATACTCATAACATCCACATGGAGCAGCTTGTCCGTTACGGCATCTGTAAACAGTCCCGGTGCCGCATAAGTCGCTTCCTCATCGGGGGTCTGCCTCGAAGGCACTGCCGCAGCACCGCCTTCCAATTCTTCCAAAATAATCTCGGCACGCTTCAAAAGCCCTTCGGGAAGGCCCGCCAACCTAGCTACATGCAAGCCGTAACTGCGATCGGCTCCGCCCGGTATAATACGCCGCAAGAACTTGATGGACTTGCCCCGTTCTCGAACGGCGACGGTATAGTTCTTCAAAAGACTCGATTCGTCCGCCATGGAAACCAACTCATGATAGTGCGTGGCAAAGAGAGTAAATGCGTGAACGTGTTTTAAACAATATTCAATAACCGCCTTGGCAATGGACATGCCGTCGAAGGTACTCGTGCCTCGGCCGATTTCGTCCAAAATCAACAAACTGCGACACGTAGCGTGTTTTAAAATATAGGATACTTCCTTCATTTCCGTCATAAACGTACTTTGACCCGTTAAAATATCGTCACTGGCGCCGATACGCGTAAAAATCCTGTCAACAGGACAAATATCGGCACTCTCGGCAGGGATAAAAGATCCCGTCTGTGCCATTAAAATCAAGACTGCCGTCTGGCGCATATACGTCGATTTACCCGCCATATTGGGTCCCGTTATAACAAGAACTTCGTGATCCGTATGGTTAAGCGTAACATCATTAGGCACAAAGAGTTCGTTTTTATTGTACTGCTCAATAATGGGATGACGGCCTTCTTCGATGCGAATGACTTCACGACTGTTTAATGCAGGCCGTACGTAGCGATTCTCCTTGGCACATACGGCCAGGCTGTACAAGCTGTCCACTACGGCTACGGCACGAGCCGTTTCCTGCATGGCCGCAATATGTCCGCGAACTTCTTCGCGCAACTGTGTAAACAGTTTATACTCCAAAGCGGTCAATCGTTCCTGAGAAGTCAATACCTTTACTTCAAAATCTTTCAGTTCCGGAGTAATATACCGTTCCGCGTTGACCAAGGTCTGTTTACGTACATAATAAGGCGGAATCGGTTTCGTATTGGCGTGGGAGATTTCAAAATAATAGCCGAATACCTTAGTATAGCCGATTTTCAGCTTAATTCCCGTACTTTCTTTCTCCCGCTCTTCCAAGTCACGTAAAAAGGCATGACTGTTTTCGGATATGCTGCGAATTTCATCCAATTCTTCATTATATCCGTCACGAATGACACCGCCGTTACGAATAACCGCAGCCGGTTCTTCCTTAACGGCACGACAAAGCAAATCGTACACGTAAGAATGAACATCCATGCATTCATTCAGTCTTTGTAAAATAGGTGCTCCCGCTTGTGATAAGATATGTTTTACGTCCGGCAGAATACGTAACGATTCACGCAAAGCCGTCATATCCTTAGGCCCGGCCGTACCCGTGCCGATGCGTGTCAAAATACGTTCGAAGTCATAAATCTTATCCAGCGTATCGCCCAAGTCCTGACGCATAATTTCATGGCGTACCAAATCCTCTATCCCGTCTTGCCGTTCCGTTATATCGTGAAGATTCAACAAAGGAGCTTCCAACCACTTACGCAATAAACGTCCGCCCATAGCCGTCTTCGTCCGGTCCAGCACGTCGAGAAGAGTTCCCTTGCGGCGACCGTCACGTACGTTCTGAGTAATTTCCAAATGGCGTAGACTCGATGCGTCAATAAGCATATTGCGTTCTGTCGTCAAAGGCCTCAACGAGGCGATATGAAAGACGTCTGCCTTCACCGTCTCTTTTACATAGGACAACAAGATACCGATAGTGTAGGCCGCTTCCCTTGCCGCCTGAAAAGCGTCTTCATCAAAATAATCGACACCTGTACGTGAATAGTCTATATCCCCTTGCACCTCGTAGAGCGTAAAAGCACAATGGTTCAGCCGCTCCGTAACGAAACGCCGTAAAGAGGTAATGATTGCCGACTCCTTCGTATATACCACTTCCGCCGGTTCATACAAGGCAAAGATGTCCAAAAGTCGATCTTGAGTTTCGTCATCTCCGCAGGCCATCCACAGAGCTTCTCCTGTCGTTACGTCCGTCAGTACAAGCTGAATACCGCCGTCTTCTTCCCCTACAGCGGCAATATAGTTATTCTTCTTCGACGCCACGGCATGCTCCATCGTCACGGTACCGGGTGTGATGACGCGAATGATTTCTCGCTTCACAAGACCTTTTACAGACTTCGGATCTTCCATTTGCTCGCAAATGGCAACCTTATAGCCCTTATGAACAAGGCGTTCAATATATGTATCGGCAGAGTGAAAGGGAACGCCGCACATGGGTACGCGTTCCTTATTGCCGCCGGCACGGCCGGTCAAGGTTAAATCCAATTCACGCGACGCCGTCAAAGCATCGTCAAAAAATAATTCATAAAAATCGCCTAAGCGAAAAAACAGCAGTTTATCGGCACACGTCTCCTTGACTTCCAGATACTGCTTCATCATAGGCGTTAACTTCATTTCTTCGGCCACAATCTTCCTCCCGTTTCAGGACATGACCTTTAAGGACCCAAGTCTGTCCCTTATCCACATGTACTCGTATGGTATCACCGACGGCGCTCGTCCCGTCGTTTTCCCAAATGATCATCTTATTGCCCCGCGTCCTGCCGAACCAATGATTTTCATCATTTTTCGTAGGTCCTTCGACAATGACTTCATAGTCCTTGCCTTCCATCTCTACGTTATAAGCCAGGCTGATTTCATTCTGCACATCAGCTAATCGCTTCAAACGTCGGCTCTTTTCATCTTGAAGAATCTGATTATCCATCGTCGCTGCCGGCGTTCCCGTACGGGGTGAATAAATAAATGTATAGGCCATGTCGTAGCGTACGCGCCTCAGCAAGTCGAGAGTTTCTTGAAACATAGCTTCCGTTTCACCGGGAAAGCCGACAATAATATCGGTCGTCAAGACAGCTTGAGGCATCTTTTCTCGAATGTACGAAACCAACTCTTCGTAGTGTTCCGTCGTATAACCGCGATTCATGCGTTTTAAAAGTTCCGTAGACCCGCTCTGCACAGGCAAATGAATATGGGATACTACCTTCTTGCACTGGGCGATGGCGTCTATCATGGTAAAAGTCATATCCTTCGGATGGCTGGTCATATAACGAACCCGTTCAATGCCGTCAATGTCTTCTATAGCATATAAAAGGGCTGAAAAATCTGTACCGTCCTTAAAATCGAGCCCATATGAATTGACGTTTTGACCCAGTAGTGTAATTTCCTTATAGCCTTCTTTTGCTAAATTGCGAATTTCTTCTACAATTTCTTCTAAAGGCCGACTGACTTCGCGACCGCGCACATACGGAACAATACAATACGTACAAAACTTATTGCACCCGTTCATAATGGGAACCCAGGCGAAGAACTTCTGGAATCGCTTCGTCGGTACGGCGTGGAATACATTGTCTTCCATTTCCGTAGCCAACATGTGGCTTTCCTTCTGTCCCTCTTTTTCCTTGATTAAATCAATGAGCTTATGTATATTATGTGTGCCGATGACCAGGTCCAAATGAGGGGCCCGTTTAAAGAGACGGTCCTGCCATTCCTGAGCCATGCACCCCGTTACGGCTAAAATCAAATCCTTGTTACGCGCCTTCAAATGCTTGAACTCGCCAATTTTTCCCAGTACCTTGTCTTCCGCCGTCTCACGTACACAACACGTATTCATAAGAATGACATCAGCCAACTCCGGATCTTCCGTCGGCGTGTATCCCAGCTCTTCCAACTGGCCTGCATACCGTTCTGAATCGGACTCGTTCATCTGACAACCGTAGGTCATTAAACAATAGTGCTTACTTGCCAATAAATCCATGTATAGTCTCCGTTACTTTCTTTTTATAATACTTTTGAAATTCGTTTTTACATTTAATGATACCATATTACGGAAGACTGCAACAGTACGAAAAGAAGGATACTCCGCACTTATGTTACCTTCCACAAATCAAAATAGCCGGGTATACTGCCTTAAATGAAGCGTATATTCTTATATGACTCGGAAATCATTACCTGATGCCGTTTAACAATTGTTTTTGCACTATTTATTTCTTTGAACCCTTCCTTTTGTTTTGCATAAAACCTTTTCATCTGCTATACTGTAACCAAAATAATCACTGATTTGGTAAGAACCGGACCCGGGGAATTGCACCCCATTTGCCGTATACCAATCGGTGATTTTTTATTTGCATGCGGCTTTATTTTCTTGCTATATTCATAATAGTGGAATGGTTGTTACCCGGAATGATGCGTAAGGCTACGGGCGAATACGCCTGCTATTTTTATGTGTGTTGATTTGACGTAATTTACAAGAAACTTTGCCTATCCTTTTATCACTGACGGGATTGCTTCTCATATCTATCCTGATAAACATCCTCTCAAATACTTTCTTGTAAAATAAATACGATTTAAAAATATTTATCATATCTTTTGCATACCAAAACCGCCTGTCTCTCGAGAAACAGGCGGTTTATTCTTCTTTATATTCTTTCCTTAATAGCCTTTACAATCCGTTTTAGCCCTTCTTCTACAAGGGACCGGGGCATAGCCAGGTTGAGTCGTACATAGCCCTGTGCATTGTCTACGAAGAGAGCGTCCCCTCCTTCGAGAAGAACACCGGCTTTGTTGGCGAAGAAGTCGGGAATATCTTCTACGTCAGCCAGATAAGCACTTAAGTCCACCCATGCCAGATAGGTGGCATCGGGAATGACAAAATGTGTTTCCGGCAGTTCCCTGTCGAGTGTCTCCTTAACAAAGGCGAAGTTTCCGTCCAAGTACGTCTTCATTTGATCAAGCCATTCCCCGCCTTTTTCATAGGCTGCCTGATGCGCCGCAATGGCTAAGGGATTAACATTCATAGCGTACGAATTGGTATAGGCAATATACCATTCTTTCAACGTTTCATCTCGAATCAGGATTTCCGCAAACATAAGTCCCGCCATATTAAAGCATTTAGAAGCAGAGGTGCAAACAATAAGTTTGTCATAATCGGGCATAATTTTAGCCATAGGAATGTGCCGCTTCCCTTGGCGCAGAAGGTCACAATGAATTTCATCGCTAATAATCCAAAGGTTATGTTTTTCCACAATAGCCGCAACCTTCTTCAATTCCTCTTCCGTCCATACACGTCCGGTCGGATTGTGAGGGTTACACCAAATCAAAAGCTTCGCCATAGGATGTGCGGCCGCCTTTTCCAAAGCGTCAAAGTCGATTTGCCAAACGCCCTTTTTATCTTTAACCAGACGATTGAAAACGGCCTGTTTTCCGTTGTACGTTAAAGGATGCTTAAAGTATCCGTAAGCCGGAGTATTGACAATGGCGTATTCGTGGTCCGTCAAAATAAATTCCGTCAACTTATAAAGAGCGGGAATGATGCCGAGAGAAAAGCAAAAATCCTTTCGTTCATAAGTCCAGTCGTACATTTTTTTACTCCACTTGTTATAAGCGTCGTAAAATTCCTGTTCAAAAACCTGACTATAGCCGAGAATTCGCTTATCCAAGCGTTCTTTTATAGCATCAATAATATGGGGGCACATGGCAAATTCCATATCGGCTACCCACATGCGAATAAATTCTTCGTCCTTAAAAGGGAACTTCTTTTTTCCTTCAAAATCATGAAAAATATAACCGCGGAATCCGTCCGTATTCATGGCATTTGTATGCCGACGATCGACAATCTCATCAAAATTATACTTCATTTTAATCCCCCTGAATCAGTATAGTTTAAAACTTAAAGTCATCATATCACACTGATTTTTGCTATGTCAAAGTAAAATGCCGACATACAAAAAACCGTGAAAAACCGCTACTTTACACCCAGATAGACTTATATACATCGCACGGCTACGATATATCGGCAAGCCTTCACGGTATACAAAACGCCGGACAGACTATGTACTTTCACATTGCCTGTCCGGCATTTTGAGCCTATCAACTTATTCAGTTATCTGCAACTACCGGCCTGAAAAGGTCTTTACTACATCCAGACGCTGAATGGCCCGTTTCAATGCCAATTCGGCACGAACGTGGTCGATTTTTTCATTCTTGCTTGCTAAGCGGTCTTCCGCTCTATGTTTAGCGGCTTCCGCTCTCTTTACGTCAATGTCTTCAGGAAGTTCGGCCGCCGGCGTTACGATGGTGACCTTATTATCATTGACTTCCATGAAACCTTTGGCAACGGCGATCTTCTTTTCCGCTCCCTCTTTGGTAACCGTAAGGGGCCAAATGTCAAGAGATGCGATTAAGGGTGCATGACCGTGCATGACACCTAAATCACCGTCTAAAGCGCGCACAAGAACAAACTCTACATCATCGCAATATACGGATGCATCAGGTGTAATGACCTCCAGACGGAGCGTTCTAGCGGTTTCTTCCATAGACTATTCTCCCTTCAGAGTCTTAGCCTTTTCGTACGCTTCCTCAATATTGCCGACCAGATAGAAAGCTTGTTCCGGCATGTCATCGCACTTACCGGAAAGAATTTCTTTAAAGCCCGCAATAGTTTCTTTCAACGGAACATAGCGACCGGGTTGACCCGTAAACTGTTCCGCAACGGCGAAAGGCTGACTGAGGAAACGCTGTACCTTACGAGCACGTGCAACCGTAAGCTTATCATCTTCCGACAATTCATCAATACCCAAGATGGCGATAATATCCTGCAAATCCTTGTACTTTTGAAGGATTGCCTGTACTTCGCGAGCCGTTTCGTAATGTTCTTCCCCGATAATATGGGGATCCAAAATACGCGATGTCGAGTCAAGGGGATCGACGGCCGGGTAAATACCCAATTCGGCGATTTGACGAGACAATACGGTCGTTGCATCCAAATGGGCGAACGTAGCGGCCGGAGCCGGGTCAGTCAAGTCATCGGCAGGGACGTAAACGGCCTGTACCGATGTAATCGAACCTTCCTTCGTCGACGTAATACGTTCCTGCAAGGCGCCGACGTCCGTGCCGAGCGTAGGCTGATAACCTACGGCTGACGGAATACGACCGAGCAATGCCGATACTTCCGAACCGGCCTGAATGAAACGGAAAATGTTGTCGACGAACAAAAGCACGTCCTGATGTTCTTTATCACGGAAGTATTCCGCCATTGTAAGACCCGTAAGGCCTACGCGCATACGAGCTCCAGGCGGTTCGTTCATCTGACCGTATACCAAAGCGGTCTTACTGATAACGCCCGATTCCTTCATTTCGTTCCACAAGTCGTTACCTTCACGTGTACGTTCACCTACGCCCGTAAATACGGAGTAGCCGCCGTGTTCCGTTGCGACGTTATGATTCCATAATAAGGACCGTCTTACCTACACCGGCACCGCCGAAGAGGCCAATCTTACCGCCCTTGGCATAAGGAGCGATAAGGTCAACGACCTTAATCCCTGTTTCCAGGATTTCCATCGTCGGCGACAAGTCGTCAAATTTAGGTGCCGGCCGGTGAATCGGCCAATAATCTTCAGCCTTTACCGGTTCGTCTACCTTATCAACCGCTTCGCCGAGGACGTTGAAAATACGTCCCAACACGCCCTGACCAACAGGAACGCGAATAGGAGCACCCGTATTTTCAGCGGCCATACCGCGCACCAAGCCGTCCGTAGAGCTCATGGCAACGCAACGGACAACATCGTCGCCCAAATGCTGCATGACTTCGGCTACGAGATTTACGGTCTGGTCACCTTCGCCGCCTGTAATGCGGATAGCCGTGTAAATAGGCGGTAAGTCTTTTTCCACAGAAAATCGCACGTCAATTACCGGGCCGATGACCTGGATGACTTTACCAAAATTATCACTCATGAAGAGGTTCTCCTCTCTACTTTAATACTTGTATCTTACTGCAACGCATTCGCACCGCTGACGATTTCCGTCAATTCGTTCGTAATGCCTGCCTGACGTACCTTGTTATAATGAACCGTCAGGCGGTCGATCAGTTCGCCTGCATTATCCGTTGCCGATGTCATGGCCGTCATGCGGGCTCCGAGTTCACTCGCCGCCGACTGAAGCAGACTGTTATAGACAAAGGCTTCCAAATACGTAGGCACCAAGGATGTGAGAACTTGGTTACTGTCGGGAGCAAAAAGATATTCTTCCTTCACTCCTTCTTCTTCGTTCAAATCCGCATCAATAGGAAGCAGCTTGGATACGGTTACGTCCTGAACCAGGGCCGAACGGAATTTCGTATATAAAACACAGACTTCATCTACTTCACCGTCCATAAAGCGTTTCACCGCTTCATGCATAACGGTTTGAGCGTGATGATACTGCGGCTTATCCGAAAACCCGCTCCACTTGCCGGCAGGTGTAATACGAAGGCGTTTCAAATACTCAACGGGCTTACGACCGGTCACGAGAAAGGTTACCGCATCTCTGCCCTTTTCGGCAACGATAGCGGCCATGGCTTTATTGATATTCGAACTGAAAGCTCCGGCCAAGCCTTTATCGGCACCGACAACAATATAGCAAGTACGTTTTACTTCCCGTTGTTCAAACAGGGGACCGGCTTCACCGCTTGCGGCAGCTGCCAATCGACGCAACATGGCTTCGATTTTATCGGTAAAAGGAGCCGTTGCCAAAGCGCGATCCTGTGCACGACGCAGACGTACGGAAGATACCATCTTCATGGCCTTCGTAATCTGTTGAGTATTCGTTACGGACTTAATCCGTCTGTTTATCTCGCGTGCACTCGGCATAGACTATTCCTCCTCTTTAACGAGTTCATGGTCGGCGCCGAACAATTTAATAAATTCTTCAACCGCCTTCTTGAGGATAGCTTCATCTTCTTCACCGAGTTGCTTCGTGTCTTTAATGTGACTGCCCACATCGGGATACTGAGCATGCATGAACTTGATGAATTTTTCTTCAAATTCCGCAACGTCTTCAACCTTAATCGGCATGAGATAGCCTTTTACGGCTAAGTAAATCTGCATAACCTGGTCTTCAACAGCCATCGGCTGGTACTGAGGTTGTACGAGCATCTGCATCGTCCGTTCGCCTCTGTCGATTTGAGCCTTCGTACTCTTATCGAGGTCGGATCCGAACTGTGCGAAAGCCGCCAATTCACGATACTGTGCCAAGTCCAAACGCAAGGTGCCGGCAATTTTCTTCATGGCTTTAATCTGAGCCGAACCGCCTACACGAGATACGGACAGACCGACGTTAATAGCCGGACGCACACCGGAGTTAAATAATTCCGTTTCCAAGAAAATCTGTCCATCCGTAATAGAAATAACGTTTGTCGGAATATAAGCCGAAACGTCGCCTGCCAATGTTTCGATAATAGGTAAAGCCGTAATCGAACCGCCACCCAATTCATCGGACAGCTTGGCAGCACGTTCCAAAAGACGCGAATGTAAATAAAATACGTCGCCGGGGTATGCTTCACGTCCGGGCGGACGACGTAATAACAACGACATGGCACGGTATGCCTGAGCATGTTTGGACAAATCGTCATATACGCACAGTACATCTTTGCCCTGGGCCATGAAGTATTCACCCATGGATACGCCGGCATAAGGAGCCAAGTATTGAAGCGGTGCCCCGTCGGAAGCCGTTGCGGCAACGACAATGGTATACGCCATAGCGCCGTGTTCTTCGAGAGTGCGAACTACACGAGCTACCGTAGATGCCTTCTGACCGATGGCAACATAGATACAAATAACGCCACTATCCTTCTGATTGATAATCGTATCGATGGCAATAGCCGTTTTGCCGGTACCGCGGTCACCGATAATCAATTCACGTTGGCCTCGACCGATAGGAACCATCGAGTCGATAGCTTTAATCCCTGTCTGCAAAGGTACCTTTACAGGTTGGCGGTCGGCAATACCCGACGCCCGGACTTCAATACGACGCGTTTCTTTCGTCTGAATGTCGCCTTTGCCGTCAATAGGAGCCCCCAAGGGGTTTACGACACGGCCGATCATACCGTCACCTACAGGAACGCTCATAACGCGACCTGTACGACGAACCGTATCGCCTTCTTTAATCAAGTCGTCTTCACCGAGCAATACGGCGCCGACATTATCTTCTTCCAAGTTTAAGGCTAAGCCATATACATTGTGAGGTAATTCCAATAATTCCCCGGACATGGCCTTATCCAAACCGTAAATGTGAGCGATGCCGTCACCGACTTCAAGGACCGTACCGACGTCATCCACATTCGTTTCGACATTATAGTCTTCGATTTGTTTTCTGATTATAGCCGTAATTTCTTCAGGCTTCATGTTCATTTCTAGTCCGTCACCTCGTTTGCTACACTGCCTTGCAATAAGGCGTGTTCCATATTCCGGATTTGTCGTTTCAAGCTGCCGTCAATAACCTGATCGCCGATTTGTATAACAACGCCGCCCAAGATAGACGGGTCCGTATAGTACATCGGTTCGATTTTCTTTCCGGTCATAGTTTCCAGCTTCTTCACGAGTGCCGTTTCTTCTTCCGCCGTTAGCGGCTTAATGACACGTATTTTGGCCACTTCAATATTCTGTGCGGCCCGAGCCAAATCGATAAAGTTTTCCACAGCTTCCGTAATTGCCGCTTCCCGACGACGGTCTACCATAACGTAGAGAAATCGGCAAACAATGGATGAAACGGAAGAAGCAAAAATCTTTTCAAGCGTTTCTTTTTTGGCTTTCGCCGTAACCAGAGGATTGCCCAAAAACTTTCTGAGATCTTCGTTTTCACGCATTACCGTGCGGACCGTTTTCATATCCGCCAGTACGGTATCAAGCGAATTATCCGACTGAGCAATATCAAACATGGCCTGGCTGTATTTTGAGTATACGGATTCAGGTATCATAAGTGCCTACCTTGCGATCCGTTTCGCATCCATACGATCCATGCACTCTTTAATCAATTTGGAGTTCATGTCCGTATCCATATTTTTTTCCAGTAATTTTTCTGCCACAGCCATAGACAGGGAAACTACTTCTTGTCTCATTTCGCGAAGAGCGGCTTCACGTTCACTGACGATTTCGGCGTGTGCCAATTCCTTTTCGCGGGCAATTTGCGTACGGATGGCATCGAGTTGCGCCTGTCCTTCCGCTTCCGCCTGCTTAACGGCCTTATCGATAATCGCCTGCGCTTTTTCCTGAGCCGTTTGCAACTGTTGTTCGTAATCGGCTTTCAGTTTTTCTGCAGCCAAACGCGACTGTTCCGCATCGTTCAAGTCGGACGAAATCTTGTTTCTCCGTTCCTCCAGAACCTTCAACATCGGTTTATAAGCAAACTTGGCCAAAATAGCGACCAGAACAAAGAAGTTGAGGAATTGGAAAAGCAAAGTACCGTTTATACTGATCAATGGTATTCCCTCCCCGTTTCGGTAAGTAACACTTCTTTATTCAAATTAGAGTAAACTTACAAACGGATTGGCGAATACCAATACAATGGCGATAACGGCAGCGATAATAGGAATAGATTCAATCAAGCCGATAGAGATAAGCATGTTCGTAAGGAGCTTGCCGCCCATTTCAGGCTGACGTGCCGTACCTTCCAACATTTTCGAAGCCGCATTGCCGTCGGCAAGAGCCGCGCCCAAAGCTGCCAAACCAATACCCAAGCAAGCACCGAATGCCGAGAATGCCAAAACAATTGCCTTTTCCATAAGTTATAACCCTCCCAGATATGTAAAAATTTAATGTGATCCGTGGAACGACGGAGCTAAATAAGATGTTGTCAAAATAGTAAAGATAAATGCCTGGATTAAACCGATAACCAAGCTGAACACGAGCCAAATGAGCGGCACGCCTACAGGTACCAGTTCATACAGCACTTCCATCAAAATTTCACCGGCCAAAATATTACCGAAAAGACGGAATGACAAGGTCAACGGTTTTGTGAATTCTTCCATTAAGTTGATGGGGAAGAACAATACAAAAGGCTGGAAGAAATGTTTGAAATACTTTCCGGCACCCTGATTGCGAATATACAACGCATGTGTCAAAAACGATGCGACCAAAGCCAATGCGACGGTCGTGTTCAAATCATTTGTAGGTGATGATAATACACCCGGATTCGGTAACAGACCGAATTCATTAGCAAAGAAAATGAACAAAAACATGGTTAAGAGAACAGATGTAACCTGACCGTATTTAGGTCCCAGGTTTTCTTTAAACTGTTCAAGTAAGGCTTCAACAATCATTTCCATGCCGTTTTGCATACCGCTCGGTACCAAGGCACGTCCCCGCGTCGCCAACAGTGTAACCACAATAACGATGGCGGCAACAATCCATGTCATCATCAAGGTGTCAATATTGACATTTAACCCTAACAACTGAACAACCGTATGATGCCCCGCGTGTAATTCCATAAGCTGCACCTCCCTTCCTACAAAATGCGCTGTAACGCCTTGACAAAAAGTTCACCGAAAATCAGTACTCTGTACATCATGACACCTGCCACAAAGGAGGAAATCCTGATTTGAGGAAATTGCAGTACAACGATAAGCACAAGCATAATCAACAACAGCCTCACTACTACGCCGCCGCGGATAAAGACCAAGGCTTGTTCGGCCGGCATACGTGCGGATTTCGCTAACCGACTGCTGAGCATTACGAAGTACAACAGATTGACCAGGCTACCGATGATCCATCCGGAAATATACTCGCCCGCTCCGACCGTCCAAGCAACAATAGCCCCCAGTACGGTGCCTACAGCAAGACGAATTACCGTTTTTTTAACATATAAAGTAAATACGTCCACCGGTCGTCCTTTCATTTCCCCTGTTACTTGCCACGTTCATTCAAAGTCCCCGCTTTTTTATACAAAGTCCAAAACCCGGTAACGGAACCTAAGAGTGCAAATGCCATGAGCCCGAACGGACTTGTATTAAAATACGAATCCACAAAGCGTCCAATGAAAATACCGACAATAATGTTCACAAATAAAGTAAGGCCCAATGAACCGGCTACGGCTACGAGCTGCAATGTCGACATACCGTCGCTTCTTTTTTGTGATTTTTTGCGGTCTTCCGTTGCTTGGCTCACGAATATTTACCTCTCACGGCAACTACAGTGAATACGGTAAGAATCAATGATTATATCCGCATCGATTGACCCCGTACCTGATGTATATTTTACTCTTCCATTTGATAAAATGCAACAAAACCGAATGGGCTTAGCCCTTTTTTTCTTAAGGTTTAAAAGTGTAAAGAGTACTAAAAAAGGCGACATTTTGTCGCCTTTTAGTCATACAATTTGATTTGAATATTTATTCATTTTATTTAAATTCTTCAGGCCGTTCGGAGCATTCATTGTATACATAACGCACAGCTTGAACAATCCGTTCCGAAGCCCTTCCGTCACCATAGGGGTTGACGGCATTGCTCATGGCTTCATAAGCTTTTTTATCAGTCAATAGGCGTCTCGTCGTTTCATATACGACATCCACATTGGTACCGATAAGAGATACGGTTCCCGCTTTTACCGCTTCCGGTCGTTCCGTCGTATTTCTCAAAACGAGAACCGGTTTTCCCAAAGACGGAGCTTCTTCCTGAATACCGCCCGAATCGGTCAGCACCAGATAGCTGCGACTCATAAGGTTGGCAAAGGGTTCATAATCAAGCGGTTCAATGAGGTGGATTCTGTCTACCCCCGCCAGTTCTTCGTTAACGACCTGTCGAACAAGGGGGTTGCGATGTACGGGAAAAACGATTTCCGCATCGGGCGTTTCTTGTACGACCGAACGTAAAGCTTTATAAATATGTCGCATCGGCTCCCCGAGATTTTCCCGACGATGGGTGGTTAATAAGATAACTCGATGATGTTCAAAGTCGATTTGGCGCAATTTCTCGTCATCAAACTCGTAGTCGGGACGAACGGTCTTCATTAAGGCGTCAATAACCGTATTTCCTGTTACATATATTTTTTCCGGGTTCACACCTTCACGTAAAAGATTGGCTTTAGCCGTTTCCGTCGGTGCAAAATGAAAAGACGCAATGGCTCCTGTGAGTTTACGATTCATTTCTTCGGGAAAAGGCGAATATATATCCCCCGTTCTCAATCCCGCTTCTACATGACCGACTGCAGTCTGACTGTAGTAAGAAGCCAAAGCACCGGCAAAGGTCGTCGTCGTATCGCCGTGAACGAGAACCAGATCGGGCTTTTCTTTTTCCAAAACCTCTTTTAATCCGTTCATCGCCCGCGAGGTTATATCGTATAGAGTCTGCCCCTGCGACATAATATCCAAATCGTAATCGGGTTTGATTTTAAACAAATGCAACACTTGATCAAGCATTTGCCGATGTTGAGCCGTTACGGCCACGACCGTCTCGATTTCGTCCTGATGTTTTTTCAGTTCCAATACGACAGGAGCCATTTTTATGGCTTCCGGTCGAGTGCCGAATACGGTCATTACTTTAATCATGAAAGCGCCTCCTTAGACGTATACCCTTCTATTTTTTCATGCCGTTTGTGTTGTCGGAGCGCCGTAACACACCGATTCGACGGGCCGAATAAATAATAATAGCCAAGACGGCGATAACCGTAACAATACCGGTCTTATAGCTTACATTGGCAACGAAAATCGCAACAAATCCCAAAATCGCACTGACCATATACATGCTGAGAACAGCTTGTTTCTGAGTCATCCCCAAAGCCAGTAAACGGTGATGCAAATGTCCTTTATCGGGCTGAAATATCGGAACACCGCTCATTTTGCGACGCACAATAGCAAACAAAGTATCTAAAATAGGTACCCCTAAGGCGATGATAGGTACAATAAGAGCCACCGTTGCCGCCGTCTTGACAAGCCCCAGAACAGCCACAACCGCCATAGTATACCCCAGAAGCATGCTACCCGTATCGCCCATAAAGATTTTGGCGGGATTAAAGTTATATTGCAAAAATCCCAAGGCAGCTCCCGACATAGCCACTAAAATCATAGCCGGCAAATATTGATTCATACTGACAGCCATGAAAAACATGGAAATGGAAGCGATTACCGATACTCCTGCAGCCAAGCCGTCTAACCCGTCAATAAGATTTACCGTATTGGTAAATCCGACAATCCAAAAAATCGTAACCGGTACGGCCAACCATTCGGGAATGATTAAAATGGTTCCGAACGGATTGGTGACCCATTCGATCTGTACGCCGAAGGCCACGGGAATAGCTGCGGCAATAATCTGCCCGGTCAGCTTTACCTTAGCCGGTATATTCTTGATGTCGTCCCAAATCCCCAAGCACACAATAGCCGTAGCTCCTAATAAAAAGCCTAAAAATTCTTTATATACGGGCATGGAAAAAAGGACGGCCGCCATAAATCCGATAAATATGGCCAATCCGCCCAGACGGGGAATAATATGAGTATGCACCTTACGTGCTTCGGGCCGATCTACGGCACCGACACGAACGGCAAGCTTTTTCACGGCCGGAGTCAACGCGTATGAAACAATCAGACCGATAAAAAAAGGTACGAAATATGCCAGCACCGAACACGCCTACTTTCTTTTTATAATTGAAATGCCGTGCTTTCAGCAACGAACATTCAAAGAATACACTTCTGTCCACGGTCATTATAACACAAGTGTTTATTAAAATACCATAAGGCCGCCGCTTTTTTATTTCTTGTCACGCAAAGCTTCGTCAATAAGTACCTTGCCTTCTTGCAAAAGACTCTCCGCCTCTTCATCGGATCGGTAACTTTCACTGTATAGCTTGTATAAATCTTCCGTTCCCGAAGGCCGTGCGGCGATCCAACCGTCAGCCGTACTGATTTTAATACCGCCTATAGAAAGATTTTCGTAAGCAGATCGGGTCTCAATGTCCGTAATAGTTGAGTTCCCTAACTTGTCAGTACCGATATCGGACTTGTCCAAAGCGGCAATACGTATTTTTTCTTCTTTCGATACGGCCGTATCGCACCGTTTCGTATAAGTAGATCGACCCAATCGTTTACAAACTTTTTCATAATAAGAAAGAGGAGACAAGCCCGTAACGGCCTTTATTTCCGCTGCCAAGAGACACATAATGATGCCGTCTTTATCCGTCGTCCATACACTGCCGTCACGCTTTACAAACGAAGCGCCGGCACTCTCCTCTCCGGCAAAAAAGACCTTCTCTTCATACAAGAGGTCGGCAAAGTATTTAAACCCTACGGGGACTTCATATACATTGGCACGGAGTCCTTCGGCAACAACTTTCAGTAACTCTGTGGTTACGATGGTTTTACCGATACCCGTTTTGGCAAAGTCACGATGTGTTCCCAAATAATGAGCGCAAGCCGTCAAAAAGGCATTGGCTCCGATCATTCCTTCCGGCCCGCAGACGACACCGAACCGATCATAATCGGGATCATTAGCCAACACCAGGTCGTATGAACGACCGTCTTTGATGACGCCGGCCATGACATAAGGTGATGAACAATCCATACGCACCTTACCGTCTGCATCATAGGTCATGAAGGTGAACCGCGGGTCATAACTGTCATTAATAAAGTCGGCCTTAATATGATACTTTTCGCATACGGCATGCCAATAATTCATACCCGAGCCGCCGAGAGCATTGACCAGAATATGCAGATCCGCCCGGGCTATGGATTCCATATCGATAACCTGAGACAGTTCCTCTACATACAGCCCTTTATAGTCATAAGAAATGCAACTTCCCCCCCGGCGTTTTTCCGCTTCCGGCAAAGTATACCCGGTTTCCAGCAAGCGGTTTGCTTCTTTTTCTACGGCCTTTGTAATCGTACTGTTTGCCGGCCCACCGCTTATGGGATTGTACTTAATACCGCCACAGTCCGGCGGATTATGAGACGGCGTTATGATAATACCGTCACCCCTCTTTTCCGAACGGTTTTCATTATAACGAAGAACGGCACGCGATACGGACGGTGTCGGTACAAAATCGCCTTCGCAATCCGTGCAGGCCGCAATCTTATTGTAAGCCAAGACATTCAAGGTCGTTTGATAAGCCAGTTGGGACAAATAGTGCGTATCCGCCCCTACAAATACGGGACCGGAAGCTCCGAAGCTTTGACGCAAATTGCAGATAGCCTGAACAACCGAGCCTACGTGTAAAGCCGTAAAGCTTCCGTCCGTAGCTTTACCGCGATGTCCCGATGTGCCGAAGGAAACCCGTTGAGCCGGTTCATCCATGCAGGGAATCGTTTTATTATAAGCTTCTTTTATTTCTTCTAAATCGGGATAATCACAGGCTCTCACCCGTTGTCCCGCCAAAGGATGTACAGACACGCTTTCCACAATCCTTTCATCTCGTTTCGACACGGTTATATAAGCCGTTTAAGGCTTACTATTCACCACATCTTATGGTAATATAAATATACTTGGTATTATATCAAATCACACCGTTCTGTAAAAGAAAGGACTGTACTATGAAATTTATCTCCTGGAACGTCAACGGGCTGCGTGCCGTTATGAAAAAGGGATTTCCCGAAATATTTAAAGAACTGGATGCGGATATTTTCTGTCTACAGGAAACGAAGCTACAAGCCGGTCAAATAGAAATGGACCTGCCAGGCTATGAACAATACTGGAATTATGCCGATAAAAAAGGCTATAGCGGCACGGCAATTTTTACGCGTATAAAACCGCTTTCCGTCTCTTACGGTATGAATATTGATGAACATGACCATGAAGGACGCCTTATTACCTTAGAGTTTGAAGACTTCTATTTTATTACCTGTTACACCCCCAACAGCCAAAGTGAATTAGCTCGCCTGGATTATCGGATGCGTTGGGAAGATGACTTTCGCAACTATGTGACCGAATTGAATCGAACCAAACCTGTCATTTTCTGTGGCGATTTAAATGTGGCTCACGAAGAAATAGATTTGAAAAATCCAAAGACTAATAGAAGAAATGCAGGATTTACTGATGAAGAAAGAGGTAAATTTACTGAGCTTTTAGAAAGTGGTTTCATCGATACATTTAGATATTTCTATCCTGACTTAGAGCATGCATACTCTTGGTGGTCATATAGAGCAAATGCAAGAAAAAATAATACAGGGTGGAGAATAGATTATTTTGTTGTGTCTAAGGCTCTTGAAAAATATCTAGTAGATGCAGAAATTCATGCTCAAACAGAAGGATCAGACCATTGTCCAGTGGTACTATTTCTAGATTTTAAAAAATAATTTATTATTAATAAAAAAAGTTATACAATATATTTTTACGGAGGTATTTTATGAAAAATTCAAAAAAAGTTTTTGGGCTATTTGCCTTTCTGTTAGTATGTGGTAATGCAAATGCTGGATCAGTAGGAGCACCTGAGAGATATCCTGGTATTAGATATAACTATAATAATGTCAATGTAAGTCTTCCAGTTTTTAATTTTACAGAAAATTTGACTGATGGTGGAAACTACATAAGAGTAGAAGGAAATTCTACATTAGATATAGCTTCTAATCTAGATATTAATCTGACAAGTAACATACCGTCAACAGGAGCATATGGAAATTTAGTAGGTTTTGGTGCATATGGAACAAATAATGGAGCACCTACTATAAATGCTAAGGATGTTAAAATAAAGGTTGAAGTTGGAGCAGCTGATTACCACAATGAACCTTTTGGAATGTTAATACGTGATGGGGCTAATTATTCTGGAGGAAATATAGATATAAATTTAATTACAAATAGTAATCATAGTGCATCAGATATAACAGCTCTATCTTATGGGCTAGATAATGAAAATGTAACAAGAGAATATAATTCAACAATGAAAGTTAAAGATGTAAATATAAAAATAGTAAATAACCAAGTTTTAACAACTGGAATTGATGACAACAACTTAATTGGATTAGATCAGATGGGAGAAGGAAATCAAAACACAAACTTTGTATCAACAGGAAATTTGAATATAGATATAGATGATAAATCGAATAGTGCTCCGTATCACATAGCAGCTGGAATAGTTATTGAAGGTGATAGTGGAACAAAAATGACTTTAAATAATTCAAATATTAAAATAAAGTCAAAAACTAATAATGACTATTTAGGAGGAGCTATTGTTTTAGGTTTTCCAGATTATGAAGCCACAACAACAGGGCAAGGAGCAACTTTAGAATCTAAGGGAAAGATGGTTTTAGATACTACAGAAGCACCTGATGTGGCAACATTAAATTTACATGGTCATGGAAGTCTGTTTAAAGCAGATTTTGAAAACAGTTCAACTGAAATAAAATCAGGAGGAACTGCTATCAGATTTGCAGGAATTTCTCAAGCATTAAATGCTGATGGAGAAGATACTAAACCTGGAAGAGATCTAACTATAAGTTTAAAGAATGCTAAAATTACAACTTCAGCTACTGCTCCTTATTCTACTCCTTTAATCGTTGTTGAAGATGGTGTTAAAAATGCAACTTTCAATTTATCAGGTCCTGGAAGTGAAGCAATAGCAGCTGATCAAAATGAATTACTTCTAATTAAAGGAAATGATACTGATGTAACTTTAAATATAGATGATGGTGCTAAAATTAAAGGAACAATCTATAGAGCTACTTCTGGTGAAATAACAACTAATATTACAAATAATGCTGTTTGGTCAGTACCTGCAAATAGTGGAAGTACTTATTCTTCTAATTTAACTCTAAAAAATGGAGGAACTTTTAACTTATCAGATGAAAGTCATCCAAATGCTAGTGGAATTAATTATTATGAGATTAAAATTTTTAATAGAGCTGAAGATGGAGGAAAAATCCTTAATGACAATGGAATAATAACTATGGCAAATACTTCATATAATGATGAAGTTGAAATCTATGGTAACTATGAGGGTAAAAATGGAGCTAAAATTAAAATGAATACATTATGGAATGCTCCAGGGGATGCTGATGGTGCAAACTCACAATCAGATATATTGAAAATCTTAGGTGGAGGGACTTCAGAATATGGTTTTGCTACTGGAGTTACAGAAATTATTCCTATAGCCCTTGATGGAAGAGTAAATATAATAGAAGGAAATATTCAAAAGGTAGCTCAAGCAGTAAATACTGTACCTGTTGTAGTTGCTGATAAAGCAGCCGCTGGAACTTTCGTAGGAACTGCTCAAACAACAGGTGCTGGAGAAGTTCAACTTACAAGTAAACTAAATAGTAATGGTCAAAGAGTTTTCTTCTGGACATTGAATGCTATAGATGGAACTAATCCCTATGATGATGGTACAAGTAAAAACTATAGCTTAAGAAAGGCTAGAACAATACTTAATTCATCAGTGGCTGGATACATAAATACAGCTAAGGTAAATATGGATTCAGGTTTCACTAGTTTATCAACTTTACATGAACGTAGAGGAGAAAATGCACTAGATGTAAATAATAAAAAAGGTCAAGCTTGGGCTCGTATAATAGGTAAGCATTCAAAAGATGAAGGAAAAGAAAGATTTAATTATGAAACAGATATATATGGAGTACAAGCAGGATATGATTTCAACATAAAAAATTCTGAAGATGGAAACAGATATACAGGATTCTATTTTACAAATACAACAGCAAGTACAGATTTCTATGATAGATATAGAGCTCAAAATGGTATCATAGCTTCTGATAAATACACAGGTAAAGTTAAGACTAAAGATTTTAGTTTAGGTCTTACAACAACAAAATACTATAATAATGGTTTCTATTTAGACTTAGTGGGACAATTATCTTTTATCAATAATAAATATAACTCAAGAGATGGAGTATCTGCTAAACAAAGAGGAAATGCTTTAACATTCTCAGTTGAAGGTGGAAAAAATTATGGTTTAGGAAGTAATTGGGCAATTGAACCACAAGCTCAATTAATCTACCAATACTTGAATTTAAAAGATTTTAATGATGGAGTACGTGAAGTTCATCATGGAAATGACTCTGCTCTTCGTGCTAGATTAGGTTTTAGAACTACATATAAAAAGTCATTCTATTCTATAGCTAATCTATGGCATGATTTCAGTAACACAACAGAAGCAAATATAGGTTCTGATAGAATTAAAGAAAAATATTCTGCAACTTGGGGAGAAATTGGACTAGGAGTACAACTTCCAATAACAAATAGTGCTTATGTGTATTCAGATATAAGATATGAAAGATCATTCACATCAAATCCTAAACATAAAGGATATCGTGGAACAGTAGGATTTAAATATACATTCTAATTTATAGGAATATTGTTTAATAAGATTTAAAAGTAAAAAATAGGTGAGTTACGAATGGAAATTTTAGATAAAAAATCAAATAGAATGAGCCGAGCAAA
>ERZ772910.440-NODE-440-length-24343-cov-5.541337_pt1 | contig 24343 bp, 21 predicted proteins | sample MGYA00511357_ERZ772910 | MGnify/ENA primary metagenome ERZ772910 (study PRJEB29015, sample SAMEA2738096) | human oral metagenome | biome: human oral; feature: human-associated habitat; material: saliva | place: China | collected 2193 ... | reverse complement strand
AGGTACTAGATACTGATAAGGACGGTCTATATGACTTCCTAGAGGATGAAATTGAATCAGATAAGTTTAATGTTGATACCGATGGTGATGGAGTTCCTGATGGTCAAGAATTTTTGACAGATAAGACAGACATCCTAAATCCAAAGTCTTATCTAGTTGTAAAGCCAAATGTGACAACAACAGATATAGAAGCAAATAAGGCCGAGATAATTGAGGGAACAGTACCTAAGACTATATATGATAATCCTGCAGATACTACAAAGAAGCTAGAAGCTACAAATCAAAATGCAGGTAATGTTATAGTAAAGGCATATAAATATGTTGCGGATGATACAGATTATACAGCACAGCCAGTTAAGGCTCAGACAACAATTCCTTTCTCTGACTTAAAAGAAGGTAAGTTTAAGGTTAATGTACCAGCTGGAACTTTTCAGGATGGCGATAAGGTTATTTTAGTTGCTTATTCACCAGACGGAAATAATCCAATGGTTTCAAGCGAAAAAGTTAACGTTGGTGCTGTTAAGGTTACATTTGACACAAATGGTGGTAAATGGGCTGACGGAACAAATACAGATAAAGTTGTTAATGCAGTAGCTGGTACTGCAACACAGCCAGAAGAACCTACAAGAGATGGATATCAATTCATGGGTTGGGCTGCAACTGCAGATGCAACAGAAGCTGATGCAAATATCCTAACAAATATTACTTCTGCTAAAGAAGTTTATGCAGTATGGAAAGATGTTAAGGCTCCTGAAATCAATGAAATTGCTGATCAAACAGTAGTTGAGGGTAATGCAATTTCTGAAATTACTGTAACTACTGACGATCCAACAGCTACAGTAACAGTTTCTGGTCTTCCAAATGGAGTTACTTATAACAATGGAAAGATTAGTGGAACACCAAATGTAACTGATTGGGGTCCAACTGAGGAAACAAGAGAGTTCACAGTAACTGTTGAAGCTAAGGATCCTTTAGATAATACAACTACAAAGACATTTAAGATAACGGTTCAAAGAGATACAGATAAAGATGGAAATCCAGACGTAACAGATTCAGATGATGATGGCGATGGATATTCAGATGATGATGAAAATGCAAGGGGGTCAGACCCTAAAAATGCTGGCTCAATTCCAGCTACTTTTATTGGTTTAATAGAGTCTATGTCAATAGAAAATCAGGAGCAAACTGTTGTTGACAAAAAGCCAATAAAGAGAGTAAATATATATCCAGATAATATTGACTCAAATGCAAAAATTGATAGAACAAAGGTGCCATTTGGACTTACTATAGACGATTCTGATCCAGGAACTGCAATAATCGCTGGTAGCCCAAATATTACAAATTGGGGTCCAAATGAAGAATCAAGAAAGTTTGAAATACCAGTAACAGTAACAAACTCTAATGGTTCTAAGGTAACTAAGAAGGTAATAATAACAGTACTGAGAGATACTGATGGTGATGGAGATCCAGATGTAACAGATCCAGATGATGATAATGACGGATATACAGATGTAGAAGAAAACGCAAAGGGATCAAATCCTAAGGATGCTAATTCAGTTCCTTCTATAGTAATCAATCCAATTGCAGATCAGACTGTAGTAGAAGGTAATCCTATTGATGAAATTGAAGTAACAACAGATACACCTAATGCAACGGTAACAGTTAAGGATCTTCCTAACGGTGTAACATATAACAATGGAAAGATTAGTGGTACACCTTCTGTAACTGATTGGGGTCCAACTGAGGAAACAAGAGAGTTCACAGTGACTGTTGAAGCTAAGGATGCTACTGGAAAAACAACAACAAAGACATTTAAGATAACGGTTCAAAGAGATACAGACAAAGATGGAGATCCAGATGTAACAGATCCAGATGATGACAATGATGGAGTAACAGATGTAGAAGAAAACAATAAGGGATCAAATCCTAAGGATGCAAATTCAAGACCTGCAGCTGTAATTACACCAATAGCTCCAACAACAGTGTCAAATCAAACACAAACAGTAATTGAAGGAAATCCAATTACAAATGTAGTAGTAACACCAGGAAATAATGATGCTACAATAACAGTAGATGAAAGTAAACTTCCAAATGGAGTTACTTACGATCCAACAACAAAGACAATTAGTGGAACACCAGTTGTAAATGACTGGGGACTTAGAGAAGAATTTAAAAACTTCGAGATTCCTGTAGTTGTTACAAATCCAGATGGTTCAAAAGTAACTAAGATAGTTGAAATCAGAGTAGAGAGAGATACAGACAGAGATGGAGATCCAGATGTAACAGATCCAGATGATGATAATGATGGATACACAGATATTGATGAAAGAGCAAAGGATTCAAATCCTAAGGATGCAAATTCAAGACCTGCAGCTGTAATTACACCAGTAGCTCCAACAACAGTATCAAATCCAACACAAACAGTAGTTGAAGGAAAACCAATTACAAATGTAGTAGTAACACCAGGAAACAATGATGCTACTATAACAGTAGATGATAGTAAACTTCCAAATGGAGTTACTTATGATCCAACAACAAAGACAATTAGTGGAACACCGAATGTAAATGACTGGGGTCCAACTGAGGAAACAAGAAAGTTTGAAATTCCTGTAGTTGTTACAAATCCAGATGGTTCAAAAGTAACTAAGATTGTTGAAATCACTGTTCAAAGAGATACTGATAAAGATGGAGATCCAGATGTAACAGATCCAGATGATGACAATGATGGAGTAACAGATGTAGAAGAAAACAATAAGGGTTCAAATCCTAAGGATGCTAATTCTAAACCTACAGTTGCTCCAACAGTAAATACTGATGCTAATGATTCAAGAGGAAAATTACCTAAAACAGGTTATGATACAAATATTGGATATACAGCATTTACTGCAATATCAGGATTATCTCTAGGACTTCTAGCTCTTAAAAAGAAAAAAGAAGATGAAGAAGAGTAAAATTTAGGATATAGCAAGCTATATAAAATCAAATAATATTAAGAGAAGATCTTTGCATACGCAAGGGTCTTCTTTATTATTAGTTAATAATAAAAACACTATCTATGTTGTTAGAATAAAAATATATAAAAAAATTAAGCTTATTTTTATAAAGTTATAATCAAAAATAAGCTTTTTTGTAAAAATAGTAAAAATTTTAAATCTAATAAATGGCTAAAAAAACAAGTATGTTATATAAGTGTCAAAAAAATTTAAAATTTTTTAAAAAAGTGTTGACAAAAGGAAAAAAATCATTTATAATGTATAGCAAGACGTTGAAGAGAAGAGTAGAAAGTTATTCAATCAGTACAGAGACATTTCGTTTGGTGAGAGAAATGAGAGAGAAACTTTCGAACATGGCCTTGTAGTCATCACATCGAGATTTGTTTACAGATTTAGGTTGTGACGGGAGTGCCCGTTATAGCATTGCGAGTATGATAGTACTCAATAAGGTCTTTTTAGTGATAAAAAGATGAATTAAGGTGGTAACACGTGAGTTTTCGCTCTCGTCCTTTATTGGACGGGAGCTTTTTTTTTACTTCACAACTAGGTGCGCAACTGGTTCTTAATTTTTAAAATCTATCATTCTCTTTCAGCATTTATAGGATAAAACAAAGGAGAAAATATTAATGAACAAAAGAACAAAGGATATTTTTATAGTAGGATTTGCCCTGTTTGGTTCCTACTTTGGAGCAGGAAACCTGATATTTCCTCCCCTGATAGGGTTTTTGTCGGGTAGCCAATGGTCAATAGCTGCTTTTGGATTTTGTATATCAGCGGTATTGATGCCAGTTGTTGGACTTTATGTAATTTCTAAAAATGGTGGATCGCTTGAAGACATGACTTCAGATATACATAAAAATTTTGCTAAGTTTTTATTATTATTTATAATGATTTTTGCAGCATGTATTTCTGTACCTCGTACAGGAGCAGTTTCTTATGAATTAGGCTTTAAAGCATTATTTCCAAATGTTTCAATTGTAGCATTTATCATTGGATATTTTGCAATCGCATTATATTTTTCATTGGATATTGACCGAATGATAAATAGTGTTGGGAAATACTTAACACCTTTATTAGTAATACTATTAATTGGAATTATCATTAAGGGAATTCTAACTCCAATTGGAGTTCCAGTAGTTCCACAACAAGGTGGAATTTTCACACATTCTTTATTAGAAGGATATCAAACTGGAGACTTAATAGTAAGTTACTTAATAGGAACGGTATTTATTGGAGATATTGTTTATAGAGGTTATCGTACAAGTAAAGAGAGAAATAAACTTACTGCATATTGCGGAGTTATTGCATTAATTCTTTTGGCAGTTATTTATGTAGGTTTAATCTATCTTGGAGCTTCAGTAAGTAGTTACTATCCAAAAGATATTGATAGAAGTAAATTGTTATTAGCAATAGCAGAAAGAGTTTTAGGAAAGAAGGGAATGTCATTCCTTTCAGCAGCAGTAGTGCTAGCTTGTGTAACAACTGCTATCGGACAAATTACTTCAATAGCAAACTTCTTCCATGATTTTTCAAATGGAAAGATTCCACACAAAGTAGCTGCTATAGTTTCAGCAGTTCTTGGAGCAACAATTGCAGTACTTGGAGTTGAAAATATTGTTTACTTTGCAACACCAATTTACAAGGGAGTTTATCCAAGTTTAATAGTACTAATGATTTTAGGTATTTTCCGTAAGTTTATACCTAATAAACAAAGTTTTAGATATGCATTAATATTTACTTTAGTAGTAAGTATTTTAGAGGCAATTTTATCAGTTGCTGATATAGCAATAATTAAATCATTTGTAGATATACTTCCATTAAGTAATCTAGGATTTGCTTGGTTCTTACCAGCAACAGTTGGATTTATCCTAGGAGCTATAATCGGTAAGGAACCAATAACACAATTTGATTAAAAGTCATTTTAAATAAAAATATTAAATATAAAGGAGAGAAAATTATGACAAACAAATACAATACAAGCACAATATGTGTACAAGGTGGGTATGACCCAAAAAATGGAGAATCAAGAGTAGTACCAATAGTACAATCAACAACTTTTAAATATGAGTCATCAGAACAAATGGGAGATTTATTCGACCTAAAAGATGTAGGATATTTCTATACAAGACTTGCAAACCCTACAAATGATGCAGTAGCAAACAAGATATGCCAATTAGAAGGTGGAGTTGCCGCAATATTAACTTCATCAGGACAAGCAGCTAACTTTTATGCAATATTAAATATAGCTAGTGCTGGAGACCATGTAATTTCAACTTCAGCAATCTATGGAGGAACTTATAACCTTATAGCTAATACACTTAAGAATTTAGGAATTGAATCAACTTTCGTTGATCCAGATATCTCAGATGAAGAATTACAAACAAAGTTTAAATCAAATACAAAATTAGTTTTTGGTGAAACTTTATCAAATCCATCATTAAAAATATTAGATATAGAAAAATTCGCTAAAGCAGCACATAAAAATGGAGTACCTCTAATAATTGACAATACATTCCCAACACCAATCTTCTGTAGACCTTTTGAATGGGGAGCAGATATTGTTACTCACTCAACTACAAAATATATGAATGGATCTGCTAACTCAGTTGGTGGTGTAGTAGTTGACTCAGGAAACTTTGATTGGACTCAATATAGCGAAAAATATCCAGGACTAACAACTCCTGATGAAACTTACCATGGAACAATTTATACTGAAAGCTTTGGTAAGGGCGCATATATTACAAAAATGACTACTAACTTGATGAGAGATTTAGGTTCTATTCCTTCACCACAAAACTCATTCTATCTTGGAGTTGGTTTAGAAACTTTACATTTAAGAATGGAAAGACATTTCCAAAATGCTTTAGCTATTGCTCAACATTTAGAAAAACATCCAAAAATAGCTTGGGTTTCATTCTCAGGATTAGAAAAAGATAGCCAACATGAATTAGCTAAAAAATATTTACCAAACGGATCTTGTGGTGTTATATCATTTGGAATCAAAGGTGGTAGAGAAGAAGCAGTTAAATTCATGGATTCACTAAGATTAGCAGCAATTGTTACTCACGTAGCTGATACAAGAACTTGTGTATTACACCCTGCATCAACTACACATAGACAAATGAATGATGATGAGTTAGTAGCAGCTGGAGTATCTCCAGACCTAATCAGACTTTCTGTAGGTATAGAAGATGTTCGAGATTTAATAGCTGATATTGACCAAGCATTAGAAAAATAAATTAGATATTAGTTTCCCTAAAGGAGTTGTATATATTCGATGTTTTATCCTATATAACAACTCCTTTTTTTGTGCAAAAACAGGGAGTAAAGAATCGTAGGATATGATATAATATATATGATAAATTAAATTTGGGGATGATATTTTGAATAGAAAAACAAATGAAAGTATTCGTTCAAAAATTTTGGGTATTTGTTTGATTTTAGCTGGTTTTGTAATTGCTATATTTGCATTTAGTCAACTTCTTGATAAGGATAATACTTACATCAATATCGAAAAAAGTGGAGAGCGAATTGAAAATAGTATTTTTTATAAATATGATGGAAAGATTTATGCACTTATTCCAAGTGGAGGATATTATATTGTAGAGGGTGCAGATATAAATTCTTTTAGTGTAATTAAGTCAGAGAATACTTATGACTCTTCTGTTGTAGGAAAGGACAAAAATTACGTTTATTTTGGAAATGTTAAAATTAAAGACCTTAATCCGAAAGAAATAACTAATGTTGGAAATGGATATTATACTGATGGAAAAACTACTTATTTTTGTTCTCTACTTTCTGAGAGAAATAAAGAAATTTCATATCTTTCAGATGCTTTTGGAAATATAGTTCATATTTTTAATAAAAATTATAAACCTAAGTCATATATTTATCCATATCATAAATTGAATACAGAAAAGAAAATTACAAAAATTAATAATTTGATATATTTTGCAACTGACGGAGATGTTCTATATTACGAAGGAAAAGCTCTTGAAAATGCAGATATAAATAACATAAAACAAATTTCTAAACTTGGAGAATATTTTTCTGATAAAGAAAATGTCTATTACAAAGATGAGCTTTTACCGATTAAAAACAGTGAAGAATTAGAAGTTGTTTTTAGTAGTCAAGGAAGTGAATTTCTTTTTGATAGACAAACAGGAGAGGTATTTAAAGATAATATAAGATTTGATGAAAAATCAGCTCCATATGTAGCTATTGGAAACAATAGTTCACATATTTACAATATGTTTTTCGCTTCAAATGACGGTTTGTATTTCTTTAATCAAAGAAAAAATAAACAAGTAAGAATTGGGGATAATAAATTTAAAGGTAAAATAAAATTTTTAACTGAAAATGTGTTTTGTGATGATGAAGATATGTATTTTTTAAGTTCACATCAAACTTTTATCAACTATTTATATGGACATAGAGCAAAGTATTTATATAAAGAAATATCGGAAATCACAAAATTTGATAAAAAAGAAGGTTGGAAAAAAATAAAAGATTTAGGTCAAATTTCTGATGGTTCAATTTGGACAAAAAATGGAAAATATTATTATTTCGACAACTTAGGAAATAGTCAGCTTGTAAATAATACGGTATTTGAAATTATAGATAATAAAGTTTTAGATGAATTATTATATGATAATGGCAATTTAAATGTTGATAGAATTAGAACAATTATTAAAGAAGGTAAAATTCAAGCGGTTTCTGGTGAAGTAGTATATGCTGCAACAGTTAAATATAGAGGATTTTATCGTTATTTATTTTTATTAACACCATTAGTAATTATTGGAACTGAACTTAAATGGAGAAATATAAAAAAAAATAGTCAAATTAAAAATCAAAAAAAACATAATTAGATTGAAAGACTTATTATGTTTTTTTGTGTTAAAAAGTCTGTAAATATTTAAATTTAGAGTTTTATAAGGATATTAGTATTTTTTTGTAATTGTTGACATTTTTCAATTAAAAGAGTATAATTATCGTGGCAATTAATAAAATATAGTGTAAAGGACATATTATGAAAATGAAAAAAAAATCTTCAAAAAATAGATTTAAAGTAGCTTCTACTTCAGTTCTTGCTGCTGTACTTATAAGTTTAAGTTTAAATAGCAGTAAGGTATACGTGGCAGAAGAAAATGTAGAAGTTACTACTGAAAATGTTAATGAAAACGAAAGAAATCTTCCGGAAGTTAGAACTAGAGCAGTTGAGGGAGATGGAGATGATATAGCAGTACTTCCAAAAGTACCTACTCCTGTAACTCCAGGTTTTTATGCTGATAAAAAAGAAGCTGAAGAAGTAGAATTTGACCCAGATAATGGGAATATTGATATTGAAGAAAATGTTAATTATATTCCATTAGGTAAAGTTCAATTAGTTGATAAAGCTACAGGAAATGTAATAGCTCAACAAGTTTATGCAAATGATCCTAGCGATGCTACAAAAGCAGCTCGTACTAAATTACCAAAAGTACCAGAAGGATATAAATTTGTATCAGAAAATTTAACTCTACAAAATTCTGCTATTGAAAAAGTAACTAAAATACATAAAGGACAAGGTGGAGGCAAAGAGATTATTAAATCTGAAATTACTCTTACTAAGGTAGGCGATGATTTATTCTTTGATCCAACAAATGATCAAGTTCAACCTTTAGTTGATGGTGCATCTTTTAGTTATTCTCAAGGAAATAATGTTATTTTTTACATTGTTAAGAATGAACCAGAAAAGCCAGCTGAAGAGCCTAATAAACCAGAAACTCCAAAAGAAGAACCTAAGAAACCTGAACCTAAAAAACCTGAACCTAAGAGAGAAAATCCAGCACCAAAACGTGGATTACCAAAGACAAGTGTTGCAACAACTTCTGTTGTAGTACCAACATCGGGAGCCATCTTAGCAGGATTTGCTTTTAGAAGAAATAAAAAAAATAAATAATTTTTTAATTAAATAAAGTTATAGAAAACACTTCTAAACGTAAATTATATTTTAGTTTCTTTGGAGGTGTTTTTCAAACTATTTTACAAGAAAGGATTGTAATTATTTATGAAATATAAGATTAAAAAACTTTTTACTTGTTTTTTGGCAATATTATTGGTTACTACAACTATTTTACCGAATTCTAAGTTTATATCAGCAAAAGGAACAGATGTTCCAGGATTAAGATTTAAAACCTTGAAAATAAAAGAATCTGAATCAGGAAGAGAAGTAGCAGATTTGTTAAAAGGTGAAACTCCTTCATTAAAAGCGGGTGTTACTTATGCTTTTGATGTTGAATATTCAATTCCTTCAAATTTGCAATTTTCTAATACATATTTTAATTTAAAGTTAGTTGATGGATTATATTTTAAAACATTACCTGGAGCTACATTTACTGTTGGACATATTGAATCTACAGGATTTGAAGAATTAGTGAAAACTCCAGCTGGAACTGGTACTGCACCTTATGGTTATCCAGGAGTGAGCTCTGAAAAATCAAAAAACGGGGATATTGTTTATAAAACAAAGAATTCATTAACAAGTGTTGCATCAAAAGGTGAAATTTGTTTTATATTAGATGAAGCTTATTTAAATCAAGATGTAAATCAAATACTTTCTAATTTAATACAAGTAAGTTTAAGTACAGATTCAGATAAGAATATTGATGCAAAGGCCTTTAATGTTAAATCTGAAGAATCTTTTACTTATAAATTTTATACAAATCAAGCTACTGAAGTTATTTCAAAAGGTGGAACAACAAAAAGTATAAATGTATATAATACTGGAGGAAAGTCTCTTACTGAGGCAAATAGCAAGACAACGGTAGAAATTGTTTATCCAAGTGATGTTGAGCTAATCGCATTAGAAGAAAAAGGTTTATATAATAAAAATGGTACTATTTTATCAACAGTTGAAAATGCTGGATTAAAAACTACTAAGGTTGAATGGGATGAAAATGGTTCATATTCAGGTGGACTTTCATTTTTTCCACATTTAAAGGTTGCTGCGGATAGTACAAGACCTAATGGTTCAACATTCGATGTTACTATTAAAAATTTTAAAAAGACAATTTGGAATGATATGCCTAATGTAGGTAGAACTTCTCTAAATAGTGAAGCAAAAATGACTGTAACTATAATTGAAGGACTTGATTCTGAGAATTTGACTTTACATGCATTAGTTGACTCTGCTTCTAACTGGGCATTAAAAAAATATGATACTTATAATGTTCGTTTGGGTTCATTCTTAATAAAAAATGAATTTTCAACAGCAACAAAGAAAAAGACTTTAGAATTGAGTATTGATGAAACTGATACTGCAATAATTCGTGGTGTTACAATACCTTATCATCAAGATATGACTTATGGTAAGATATATTGGACATCAGCAAGTGGAAAAAGCGGAACAGCAGATCCTAGTATCTTAGTTAAATCTAGTAAAGTTTCTGCTTTAATTAAAAATACAGATCTTGGACTAGATATAAATGATTCTATAAAAACAATTAAAGTAGATATTGGTGAAATTCCTGGTGGTTATGATGGAATAAGACCAGTTCAAGATTTACTTGAAACATGGAATCCTAATAATAAATATGTTTATGATGAATACTATGGATGGTCATATTTTTCTACAGGTGTTTTTGGAACATGGAAAAAGGGAACTGATGCAAATGTAGTATCAACATTAAAATTTTACAATACAGGAGAAACTCCTACAAATAAGGAAACTTTTAAATTAGTTGGAAAATCAACAGCTCCTAAAGTTTTAAATGGTGTTGGAAATATTAATAAAACACAAATTTTAGGTGGTGATTCATTTAAGGTTTCTGGAAGAATCAATGATGCCAATTGGGATTGGAATCCACTACAAGAACCTGTTTTATATATGATTATGCCTGAAGGTTTTAGTTATAGTAATTTAAATATTACCAATGGAACTCTAAGCCAACCTACTTATGTTGGAGAATTTGAAAAAGATGGAATAAAAGTTAAAGTTTGGAAGTACACAGTTGATGTTGGAGAAGAGACAAGAGGACAATATCAACCAGATTTTACTAGTAAAAATATGAATGTTACTTTTGATGTTAAGACTACAAAATCATCTAAAGTAGGTACATATCATATTAATGACTTCCTTGGATTTACAACTAAAGATTTTGCTGATATTGGTGCTGTAATTAAAGCTGAAAAGTGGGATAGAAGTAACTGGAATACTTCAAAATATACCACAGCTTTTGGAGACAAGGTAAATTCAGGTAGAGATATGGTTTCTTTATCAGAACGTCCTGGAATTTCAGTACAACAAGCATTTGAAATTACTGCACAGTCTGAACTTTTAATTCCAAAAACAGGAGATTCTTTTATATATGATTCAACATCAGAAGATACAAAGACTGCTACAACGCCTATTTTAGCAAATAATGATGAAGCTATTATGCGTATAAATGTTCGTAATAATACAACTAATTCAATTGGACATTCAACATTATTCATACCTTTGTTTAATGAAAATTTAGATTTTGGTCCTGGATTTATGCCAGAAGGTAAGAATAAATTACCATTAAAATTTGAAAAAGTTGAATCCACTTCAAACTTTGAAATAAAGTATTTAAAAATAAAGGATAATAAGAAATTTAATTTGAATGAATCTCCTAAAGTTGGAGATTATGACGAAGTAACTGATCCGTCAGAAGCAAATATGCTTATGTTAGTTTCTAAGTCAACACTTGCTGCTGGAGACGGTGGAAGAATAGATGTTCACTATAAGGTTGATGGTAATCTTACAGCAACATATAACAATGGAAAGAATGTAATAACACCAGTTCTTGATTATGATATCAATGGAAATAAATCGACTTTAACTAAGGAACCAGCTGCTGTATCATTTTTTAGAAATGCTCCAGAAACTATTAATATTTTAGTATCTAAAAAATGGGTGGATGCTAATGGAGATGAACTTCAAGCTCCAATAGAAAAAGTTGAAGTGGAATTATTCCAAAACGGAACATCTTTATTAAAGAAAGAAGTTTCATCTACTGATAATTGGAGAGTAAGTTTTGAAAATTTAATTAAGGTTAATACTGAAACTGGGGAAGACTATGAATATACCATAAAAGAAACTGGACTTGACAATAAAAATCAAGTTAAAATAGGAGATTCATGGTATAGTTCAAAAGTTACTGGAAATTCGAATGATGGATTTACTATTTCAAATGAAAAAGTTCAAGGTTGGACTCCTTTGATTCCTGCAACTACTAAGGTTACTGTTACTAAAGAGTGGAAAGGTATATCAAATGAGAATTTAGGCAATGTATCAGTTACTGTTAAATTGTATAAAAATGGAGAAGATACAAACCAAACAAAAGTACTTAATAAGGATAATGGATTTAAGGCTACTTTTGAAAATTTAAAAGACACAGATTCTATAACTGCTGGCGGAGTAAAAAATGTATACACTATTAAGGAAGTTAATACATCAGGTGATGTTCTTGATGAAGGGCAAAAAATTGAATTAAATGGAAAAGAATTTACAGTTCATTATGATGGATTCAAAATTACAAATACTTTAGTAAATCCTAAAATTAGCGTTAGTGGTGAAAAAATCTGGAATGATGAAAATAACCAAGACGGTATTCGTCCATATGAAGTAACAATTCACTTATTTGCAAATGGTGTAGATAGTGGGAAAATCACAAAAGCAACTAAGGATTCTGATTGGAAATATATTTTTGAAAATCTTGATACTTTTGATGCTAATGGAAAAGTTATTGATTATACTGTAAAGGAAGATGTTCCTGAAAGATATACAAGTAAGGTTGAAGGAACAAAGATAACTAATACTCACAGTCCTGAATTAATCAATATTTCAGTAGAGAAGAAATGGGTTGATGATAATAATTTAAACAATGTTCGTCCAAACGAAGTAATAATTCATTTGTTTGCAAATGATGAGGAAGTTGGAGAATATAAATTATTATCTAATGAGGATTGGAAACATACTTTTAAAAACCTTGCAAAATACAAAGATGGAACAGAAATTAAGTATTCAATTAAAGAAGAAACAGTTGAAAATTATTCAACTTCATATTCAGGAGACTATAATACTAAATTAGTTGTAACAAATACCTATATTGTTCCAAATAATCCTGAAAATCCAAATAGACCACAAACACCTTCAAAGGAAGAGACTCCTAAAAAAGGAAAAGTTTTACCAAGAACAAATATTGCTACTAATTCTATAGTTGTACCAATATTAGGAGCTATCTTATCTGGTTTCGCTTTTAGGAAGAATAAAAAATATAGAAAAAATAAATAAAACATTAAAATTAAACATAATGTATAAACACCCGTAAAGAAAAATGTTATCTTTTGGGTGTTTTTCATTTTAATTTAAAAAAGTTTAAAATGTTTAAACGTTTTATGTAACAGTAATTAAAGTAAAAAATATGATATGTCTTTATATTTGTTTTTAATTGATAAAATCCTTATATTGTGATAAAATATTAATAAGAATAGGAGAGTGATACTTTGGAAAAATATGGAAAAATGTATTTAGAAAAATTAGAATCATTTGATTTTGCCAGTTTAAGTAAATTTTTTTTCAAAAATAGTATTGTATCTTATATTATTGGATTTTTAGTGATTTATGTTCTTTTTAAATTATTAAAATCTCCTTTTAGAATTTTAAAAAAGATTATTTTGAACTCTATAATAGGTTATGTGATTTTATATATTCTTGCAATTTTTAAAATTGTAATAGTTCCATTTACCTATTTAAGTTATTTCCTAGTAGGTAGCTGTGGAATAGTAGGAATAATTTTATCGTATATATTTTATTCAATTTAAGGAGTTATAAAATGGGATTATTTATTACTTTTGAGGGTCCAGATGGATGTGGAAAAACTTCAATAATAAATTTGATTAAAGAATACTATAAAGATAATAAAAAAATAATTTTTACTAGAGAACCTGGTGGAACAGAAATATCAGAAAAAATTAGAGAACTTATTCTATCTAACGACAATGAAAATATGTCGCCTAGAACGGAAGCATTGCTTTATTCAGCGAGTAGAGCTCAACACATAGATGAACTTGTAAGACCTAATTTAGAAAAAGGAAATGTTGTTATTTCCGATAGATTTGTTTTAAGTTCACTTGCTTATCAAGGTGGAGGAAGAGAGCTTGGGGTTGAAAATGTAAAGAAAATAAATGATTTTGCAATTGATGGAGTTAATCCTGATTTAGTTATTTTCTTTTATGTAGATCCACTAACAACTTTAAAGAGAAAGTCTTTGAGCGAAAATGCAGATAGACTTGAACTTTCAGGAGATAAGTTCCATAGTAGAGTTTATGATACTTATATGGAGCTTCTTGATAAAATGAAAGATGAAAATACTTTAAGTAAAGTTGATGCTACCAAGAGTATGGAAGAAGTTTTTGAAACTGTAAAAAATATAATAGATAAAAAATTGGAGGAATTGCTATGAAGATGATAATTGCAATAGTTCAAGATCAAGACTTGAACCCACTACAAGAAGATTTAACTGAAAAAGGATTTAGAATGACAAATCTAGCTTCTACTGGTGGATTTTTAAGATCAGGAAACTCAACACTTTTAATAGGGGTTGAAGAAGAAAAGTTAGAAGAATGTTTAAAGACAATTGAAGATAATTGTAAATCTAGAGAAATTACTACATCTGTACTAAGCGTAACAATGCCAGGAGACGCTTATATTCCTTTCCCTATGGAAGTTTTAGTAGGCGGAGCTACTGTTTTTGTTCTTGATGTTGTTGATTTCGTAAGAATGTAGGTGATACTATGAAACTTATTTTAGCAATTATACAAGACCATGTTGCTCAAGATGTTTTACATGAACTTTCTGAAAATAAAATTAGAGCTACAAAATTATCTTCTACTGGTGGTTTCTTCAAAAAAGGAAATACTACAATTTTAATTGGTATAGAAGATGAAAAAGTAGATAGAGTTAAGGAAATGATTTTAAATATTTCTAAGAATAAAGAAACAGTTGATGATATTACTGCCAATACTGTATTATTCGTTCTAAATATGAATCAATTAGTAAGGATGTAATCTATGAATTATACTCTTTTCAAAGAAAAGATTAATGCTTTTGAATTTTCTCAAAATTATATTATTGAGGGAAATGAAAGTTTTTTAGATACTGTTTCTAAAGAGTTAACTTTAAAGGTTTTAAATCCAGATCAAGACTTTAAAATATCAAGAGAAATTGAGGGACAAACACATCCTGATTTAATGATTGTTGAAAGTGAAAGAAATAACATTTCAATTGAGTCAATTAGAAATATGATTAAATATGTTCAAAAAAGACCTTTGGAGTCTAAATATAAATTGGTTATCATAAAAGGTGGACAATTTTTAAGGACCGAGGCTTCAAATGCTCTATTGAAAACTCTAGAGGAATCTTTTGATTATGTTATAATTTGTATTTTAGTTGATTCAAGACATAAATTATTATCAACAATAAAAAGTAGATGTATATTTGTTTCTGAAGCAAATTCTTTTGAAAGTTTTGATTATTCGGACTATGGAAAATTATTAGAAATTTTATCTTTAGCATTAAAAGGTGATTTTTTTGCTATTTATGATTCGAAAAATAAAGAGTATTTACTTGGTTTAAAAGAAGATAAAAATTTCATTCCATTGTTATATAATTTCTTTAAAGAATTTTATATATTTTTAGAAACAGGAAAAGAAATTACAGATAAAGAAATTTCAAAGATATTTAAGAATAATATTTCTTTTAATAAGGAAAAATTGTTAAAAATTTTAGATACAATTGATGTTGTAAGAGAAAACTTATATAATAATGTGAATTTTCAATTATCAATTGAAAAAATATTCATAACAATTTTAAGATAGATGGAGGTTTGTATGGAAAATTTTACTAATCTAATTCCATTGATGAATGTTGATAGTAGTAAAAATTTGTTTCTAATTGTAGGACTTTTGAGTCTAATAGCAATTATAGCTGTATTAGTTATAAAAAGAAAAAATAAATAAATTAAATTTTAAAAAGCACTATATTTGAAAAAATATAGTGCTTTTTTGTTTTTTAAAAGATACTTGTACTTTTGAAAATGATATTATACCAAAAATTAATAAAAATATAAGTAACAACTATTGATAAATAAAATTTTATATGGTAATATAAATATGTAAAAAAAAACTATATATTACATATTTTAATGGAGGTTATTATGAATTATTTAAATCTTCAAAGGTATAAAAACGGAGACTAGTTAAAATGCAGGATTAAAGTCAATTATATTGTTTATTTAAATGGAGGTTAGTTATGAAAAAAATATTAATAACATGTACATTGATTTTATCTATTGTTTTAGGTTGTAATATAGTAATGGCAAGTGAATACTTTGAGCCAACTCATAAAAACACTAAATCTGGTAAAGAATATGGAATAAAAGAAGAATATAGAGTTAGAGAATTAGATAATGGTAAATTAGAAATTGAATTTCAAAAGGGAAAGTTTACTATTGTAGAAAAAGATGAAATTTCTACGATTATTGCTCTAGATTGTGAAGAAGAAACTGAGATAAACAATGAATTTGATGAAATATATAACGAACATAAAAATAGTGTAGTAACAAGGTATAAGACATTGAAAGAAAATGGAAATTCATCATATTTTCCATATAGTAAATATTATGAAGAATATGATGAGTATTTGGAAGCCTGGTATGGTGGCACTTTAATCTTAGATAATGTTGATTGTATAAATTCAAAAACCTATAAGGCTACTTATAAAGGAACAATGTATTTATTATATAAGTAGAATATAAATTATAAAATAATAATTTTCTTATTAAAAAAAAGCACAGACATAGAAGGTCTGTGCTTTTTTAAATTTTGTAAAAACTACTTTATTTGACTTTAATTCTTTTTTATGTTAAAATATATAAAAGGCGGTGCTGTTATGGATACAAAAGAAAAATTAGTTAAAATTAAGAGAGTTTTGAGCAACAACATTGGAAAAAAAGTATTAATTACTATTAGACGTGGGAAAGAAGAGTACGTTGAAACTAAGGGAGTAATTAATGAAGTGTTTACATCATTTTTTACTGTTGAGATTGAAACGGAAGAACATAAAAAAAGAACTTGTTCATATTCATACTTTGATGTTTTGACATCACAAGTAAGTTTAAAAGCAAGCTAATTTAAATTTTTAGGACTTTGATTTTCAGAGTTCTTTTTTTATAAAAAACCTGAGTGATTACTCAGGTTTTTGTTTAAAATTTTAATATTTTTTGTAAGCTTTTGTAGATCATTGGAACCAATATTGAGCATACAATTATTTCAGGAATTCCATTTGAAATTGCAACTCCAAAAAGAAATTTTGCAGGATTTAATTTAAGTGCTTCATAAATTTGATTTGCACAGAATATATATGCCATGGATAATACTCCGAATGTGTTTATCATTGTTCCTACCATACTTGCAATTATAACATTAAAAATACTTTTAGTATATCTTTTTACAAAATTAAATGTGTAATATGTTCCAAGTCCTATTAATGCTCTTGGTAGAACAGATACTAAAGGATTTATGAACATAAATGATAATGGACTTATTCCTGATAAATGTTGAAAAAATGAAAATAATCCAAAGATTAGGCCAACAAAAAACGATACTGTTGGTTTTTCTATTAATGCAATTAATATTATTGGTATATGAACTGTAGTTATTCTAACAGGTCCTAATGGAATAAATCCTATTGGAGAAAGTGATAAAATAATTACAATTGCACTTAAAATTCCGATTTTTGTAATAGATTTTGTTGAAATATTTTTCATGAATTCCTCCTTTAATCCTATTTATTAAATTCTTGTTTATTATAACAAAAATAATAGAAAAATACCATAAGTTTTAAATTTGTTTTGTGTTTTTTATGCAAATTTGGTATAATTATATTTAATGGTGGATAAGTGTTTGTCATATAAGATTTTTATATAAATGGAGATATAATGAAAAAAATAACTTTGATTGCTACATGTGCTTTTGGTCTTGAAGCTATTGTTAAGAGGGAAATTATCAAACTAGGTTTTGATGATATAAAAGTTTCTGACGGTAAAGTAGAATTTGTAGCAAATGTAAATGATATAGCAAAAGTTAATTTATGGGTTAGATGTGCAGAGAGAATTTTATTGAAATTGGATGAATTTAAGGTTCTAAGTTTTGAAGATTTATATCAAGGCATAAAGAAAATTAAATGGGAAGAATTAATTTCAGTGAATGATAAATTTCCAGTAAATGCAAATAGTGTAAAGTCAAAACTTTTTAGTTTATCAGATATTCAAAAGATTACTAAAAGAGCAATTGTTGATAGACTTAAAGATATCTATGAAGTTGAATGGTTTGATGAAACTTCTGATGCCTTATACTATATAGAAGTATCTGTTTTAAAAGATATTGCTACTGTTACTGTTGATACATCTGGAGAGGCTTTGCATAAAAGAGGATACAGAAAAAGAGCGGGAGATGCACCACTTAAAGAAACTTTGGCAAGTGCTATGATTAGTCTATCTTTTTGGGATCCAAGCAGAGTTTTTTATGATCCATTTTGTGGAAGTGGAACGCTATGTATTGAAGCTTATATGATAGGTAGAAATATTGCACCAGGAATTATGAGAAATTTTGCTTTTGAAAACTGGAATTTATTGGATAAAGATGCTTTAAAAAATGAAAAAAACAGAGCAAGAGCATTGATTGATTATGATAGAGAATTAAAGATTTTAGGATCTGATATAGATAGACGCTCTATTTTAAGAGCGAGAGATAATGCTGATATTTTAGGTGTAGAAGATGAAATTTCATTCTTTATAAAAGATATGAGAGATGTTGATTTATATAATGAATACGGTGTTGTAGTTACAAATCCTCCTTATGGTGAACGTATGGGAGATGTTGAAGAAGTTGAAAGACTTTATAGAGATTTTGGTAAAAAGTTTAAAGAATTAGATACTTGGTCTGTATATTTAATTACAAGTATGGAAAATTTTGAAAGATTATATGGAAGGAAAGCAGATAGAAAGAGAAAGTTATTTAATGGGAGAATTAAAGTTGATTTCTATCAGTTCTATGGACCAAAACCAAAATAATGGGAGAACAGCATGTATAAGAATAACTTTGCGAATTGGGATTTTGAACTAGTGGATTTTATGGAAGATTTAGTTAGAGTTTATGATAAAACTGGACTAATTGTCTATACTAATACTAGTATGAAAAAATTTTTAGAAAATGAAGAAGGAAAATTTTGCTTTTTTTCAGATGATGATTCACATAAAAACGATAAAAAGTATTCTTCTTTAAAGTGTGTTGCACCAATTGGACACAAGGAGCGTGTAGAAACTGAAATGTTATCAGTTGGCGAAAAAGATTTCTTAGTTAAGAGCAGTCCTATATTTGATGATAATAAAGAATATTGGGGTTGTATAGAAGTTTTTAGAGATATTACTGAGGGAAATAAACTTCAAAAAGATTTGCTTAAATATCAACAAATGATTAAAAATGATATGTTGACTGCTTCAGATATACAAAAGTCTCTGTTGTCAAAATTAAATCGTATTGATGGGCTAAATATAGAATATAAATATATATCATCAGATCAATTATCAGGAGATTTTTTTGATGTTATAGAATTGCCAAATGATAAAACTTGTGTATATATGGCGGATGTTATGGGACATGGTATTTCTGCTAGTATGATAACAATGTTTATAAAATTCTCAGTTAGAATGTTAATTCATGGAAGAAAAATTGAACATCCTAGAGAAATTTTAATGGCATTATCTAAAGAGTTTTCAAAATTGAATTTAGAAATGTATTTTACAATATTTTTAGGTATATATAATAGGGCAACATGCGAATTTGAATATTCTAATGCAGGACATAATTCTATTCCATTATTATTTTGCGAGGAAAAGAATGTTCGCTTAGAATTAAGTGGTTTGCCTATTTCTTGGTTATTCCAAGATAGTAGATATTCTGTTGGTAAAGTAAAATTATGTCACGGAGATTGTGTTTTATTTTACACAGATGGTATAACAGAAACTAAAAATAAAAATAGAGAAGAATATGGAGAAGAAAGATTTTTTAATGTAGTAGACAAATATAAAAATTCACTTTCTGATAAAGAACTTTTGGACAAACTAGTTGAGGATGTTTCAGAATTTAGATGTGGAGTTCAAGAAGATGATATTGCATTATTAAGTATGAGGGTTTTATAGTGAAATGTAATAATTTTGAGTTAGATTTTTCAGAAGATTTATGTTTTAGTGAATATAAAGAAGATGCTTTTAAAGCATTGGACTTCATTTTAAATAAAAATGGTTTAGGAAATAAATTTTTAGGTTGGGTAACTCATCCAGAAGTTTTTGACAGAGAAGAATATGATAGAATGAAACAGCTTTCAGAAAAAGTAAAAAAATCAGAAGTTCTTGTCGTTATAGGTGTCGGTGGTAGTTTTCTTGGATCTAAAGCGGTAATAAAAGCATTAAAACCATATTTTAAACAAGAAGGTTTAGAAATAATATTTGCCGGAAATAATCTAAGTGGAGATTATTTAAGCGAATTAGTTGAATATATAAAAGATAGAGATTTTTACATAAATGTAATATCAAAATCTGGAAGTACTTTTGAAACAGCAGTTACATTTAGAGTTTTAAAGAGTTTTTGTGAAGAAAAATATGGAGAAGATGCAACAAGTAGAATTATTGTTACCACAGATGCAGAAAGTGGATTATTAAAAAAATTAAGCGATAAAGCTGGATATGAAACTTTTTGTGTTCCTGATGATATTGGTGGAAGATTTTCAGTTTTAACAGCAGTAGGATTATTTCCTATTATGTGCGCTGGAATTGATACGGATGCAATTTTACTTGGAGCAAATGATGGTTTAGAGGAATATACAAAGAAAAGTTTGGATAATATTTCTCTAAAATATGCAATAATTAGAAATGCAATGTTTAAAGATGAGAATAAAGAAATAGAGTATTTAGTTGCTCATGAATTTAAGTTATCATATCTTCAAGAATGGTGGAAACAATTATTTGCAGAAAGTGAAGGTAAAAATGGTAAAGGTCTTTATGTAGAAAGTGCAATTTTTACAAGAGATTTACATTCTTTTGGACAAATGATTCAAGATGGAAATAAAATCACTTTTGAAACAATAATCGAAGTTGAAAATTTAAAAAATGATATTATTATTCCTTATATTGATGAAGATTTCGACAATTTGAATTATTTAGCAAAGAAGTCTTTAAATGATATAAATAGGGTTGCAGTTACTGCGACTAGAAAGGCACATACAGATGGAAATGTACCAACTGTAAGGATTAAAATTCCAAAACTAGATGCTTACAATATTGGGAAATTAATTTATTTCTTTGAAATGTCTTGTGCTATTTCTGCATATATGTTAGAGGTTAATCCTTTTGATCAACCTGGAGTAGATAATTATAAAAAAAATATGTATCAATTATTAGAGAAAATGTAAAGGAGGAATAAACATGTATCTAAATTATATAAAAGCTTTGTTAAAAAAAGGTAAAAAGACTTTTAATGATTATTTACAAGTTCAAGGTATACTTGTTTTATTAGCATTGCTTACATCAATAGTTGCTGTTTATCTAATGAATTATTCTGGTAGATTTAAAGCTGCTTTAATTATGGGTGTTTTGGAAGTTGTTCCAGTAATTGGAAATGGTCTTTATTTATCATATCAAATCCTAATTAATTTAGTTAGAAAAGAGACAGTTATTGCTGCTAATTTAGCAGTATTATATTTAACAATACTTAGTGTTAGATTAGTTTTAGAACCTGTTTTATTAGGTAGAAAAGTTAATATGAAAATTGCTATAATAATAGTTTTAGCTCTTATATCTAAATTAATTGGTGGAAATAGTGGACTTGCTATTATGACTATAATTATATTTATTTTAAATACTTTAATGAGTATCAATGATATCATTTCTTTTGATCAAAAAAGAAAAATGAGAGAAAGAAAAGAAAAAAGACTTAGAGAAAGAGAACTTAGAAAAAAATATGATTATGAAAATTTAGGAGATGGCTATGATAATTAATAATTTTTCACCTATTGATTTAAAGGTTGCAAGAAAACTTACAGAAGAAATTGTTGTTGATGAACAATTTGAAAAAGTATATTTTAATGATGCTCTAAAAAAAGTTATAGCTGAAGATATTATATCAAGAATTAATATACCAAATTTTGATAAGTCTCCTTTAGATGGTTATGCTTTTAGAGAAGAAGATGTTGTTAATGCAAGTAAAGTAAATCCTGTTGTTTTAGAAGTAATTGATGTAATTATGGCAGGAGATGTTTCTGAAAAATCTATATCTAATGGACAAGCTGTTAGAATAATGACTGGAGCAAAAGTTCCTACTGGAGCTAATTGTATAGTAAGATATGAAGATACGGAATTTACTGAAAAAGAAGTTAAAATTTTTGCACCAATAGGGAAAAATAAAAATATTATAAGAACTGGTGAAGATGTTAGAAAAGGCGATGTAATCATAAAAAGAGGAACATTAATTACACCTGCAGAAGTTGGTGTTTTAGCTAGTTTAGGTATTCCTTTTGTTAATGTATATAAATCTCCAGTTGTAAGTGTTTTTGCAACAGGAAGTGAATTACTTGATGTAACAGATGAAATTGAAGATGGTAAAATTAGAAATAGTAATAGCTACACTATTGAACAACTTGCAAAAATGTATGATGCAGAAGTTATTCAATATGGCAAAGTTGATGATGACTTAGATACATTGGTTGATATGTATAAAAAGGCATTAAGAAACAGTGATATAGTTATTTCAACTGGTGGCATTTCTGTTGGAGATAGTGATTTTGTATTAACAGCATTAGATAAAGTAGGAGTAAAAACTATTTTCTCTAGAGTTATGGCAAAACCAGGTGGACATGTTTTCTTTGGAGAATATGAAGGGAAATATGTGTTCGCATTATCTGGAAATCCTGCCGCATCTTTTATGAATTTTTATCTTTATGTAAGACCTTTGATTTTAAAGCTACAAAATAAGAATGTTCATATGCTTAAAGTTCAAAGTGAATTACTTAATGGATTTAATAATAAGGGCAAAGTTAGTAGAATTTTAAGAGCAAACACATACTATAAAGATGGTAAATTTTATACTGAAATAGAAGAAAGACAAGCATCAGGAGTTCTTTCTACAATGGTTTCTAAAAATTCTATAGTAGTAATGCAAAGTCAAACTGAATATTCTAAAGGTGATATAGTAGAAGTGGAGTTTCTATATGAAAAATAGAGCAATTTCTATAGTTGGAGAATGTTCTAATGTTGGGAAGACAACATTGATTAAACATCTTTTAGAAATTTTTTCTAAAGAGGGATTGAAAGTTGGAGTTGTAAAACATCATCATAAAGAATTTGATTTTGATAGAGAGGGAAAAGATAGTTTTATTTTTTCTAAATCTGGAGCAAGTTGTGTAAAAATGGTGAGTCCAAATAGAGTTATTACTATTGAAAATTTAAATTATGAAAAATCATTGCATGATGTATTAGAAACAATGACAGATTATGATTTTGTTTTAGTTGAGGGTTACAAATGGGAGGACCTCGATAGAATCGAAGTTTATAGAACGGGATATTCAACAAAAATAATTTCCGATAAAGATAAATTAATAGCTATTGTTTCAGATTTAAAACATGATTTGGATGTAGATCAATTCAATCCAGATGAATATGATAAAATTGCAAATAAAATAAAAAAATATTTTAAAATTAATTGAGATGAATAGCATCTCAATTTTTTTATAAAAATTATAGACATTAAAACATTGATTTGATATAATAAGCCCGAGTATTAAAAAAATACTCCTTGCGACTAGTGTCGCCGATAAGACCAAAAGGAGGTGTCGTAATGAATAAATATGAAATTATGTTCATTGTAAGACCTGATTTAGAAGCAGCAGAAATTAAAAACCAATTAGCTGCAGTAAAGAAGGTTCTAGCAGACGAAAAAGCAAAACTTGTAGATGAAAAAGACATGGGACAAAAAGAATTAGCTTACGAAGTTAAAAAATTCAATACAGGTTACTATTTCTTATTAGTAGCTGAAGCTGAAACTAAAGCTATTAATGAATTAGAACACACAATTAAAATTAATGAAAACATTATTCGTCATTTAATAGTTAAAGTTGAAGAATAATAAAAGGAAGATGTAATATGAATAAAGTAACTTTAATCGGAAGATTAACTAAAGATCCTGAATTAAGATATACTAGTAGTAATATCGCAGTAGCATCATTTACTCTAGCG
>ERZ772910.438-NODE-438-length-24366-cov-5.148904_pt1 | contig 24366 bp, 21 predicted proteins | sample MGYA00511357_ERZ772910 | MGnify/ENA primary metagenome ERZ772910 (study PRJEB29015, sample SAMEA2738096) | human oral metagenome | biome: human oral; feature: human-associated habitat; material: saliva | place: China | collected 2193 ... | reverse complement strand
ACGCGTGGGTCGTTCCCGCCGACATGACGCACCCCAGCGCCGCCGACGAGTGATCCACTCGCCGCACTAGCGGCTGTGAGCACGGCCCCGGTCTCGTTTCCACGAGGCCGGGGCCCTATGTGTTGGACGCCAGCGCCACTGTCACGCCTGGTTTTCCGACGGGGTCTCTCCCCTTCCCCCAAATTTCGCACGTAATTCCCCGTGCAGATTTTTGAATCTTGAAATTAGATCATTGAAATCACGCGGTTTTCTCGCCACCCCAGGGACGAGCCCCGGCAAATTACGTGCGACATTTTCGGCATAGGTGAGCTGTTCAATGGCCGATCCGCGTATCCCTCATCAACGGGCGTTAAGTACTCGCTCGACTCACGGCGTGATGGCCGACGTCCTGCCAGAGCCCGTGGAATCATTTAGCCCTGGGCGCGCGCTTTCCGGCGCATCTTCAGGATCGTCGAGGCGATGATGGAGAGCAGGAAGATGTTGAAGAGGATCGCGCCGACGCTCGGGGATACCCACGTGGCCACGAGGCGTCCGACGGGCGCGATGGCCGCGGCACTGGCGCCCACGATGAGGCCGATGCGCAGGTCGACCATGTGGTGGCGCAGGTTGGTGACAGTGCCGGCAATGCCGGTGGGGATCATGACGAGGAGGGACGTGCCGCGCGCGATCAGGTCTCCCGCGCCGACGGCGAGCTCCATGCCGGGCACGATGACGGATCCGCCGCCCACGCCGACCAGGCCGGAGAGGATGCCGGCGCACAGGCCGACCAGGATCATGAGGGCGCACGAGGCCGGGGTCAGCGAGACGGTCCCCTCGCGCGTGGGGACGTGCAGGTATTGGGAGACGATGACGAAGACGGTGAAGCCGATGAGGATCCAGGGCAGGGCGGGCGCGGGGAGGCGGCGCAGGAGCCACACGCCGATCTGGGAGCCCGCGAGCGCGCCGACGACGAGGAGGGCGGCGCCCGCCCAGGAGACCTCGCCGTGCAGGGCGTAGGTGCCCGACCCGACGGCTGCGGTGACGATGATGGCGGCAAGCGAGGTGGCAGAGGCGCGGCGCTGGTCCATGCGCAGGACGGCCATGAGCGCGGGGACGATGACGAGCCCCCCTCCGACCCCGAAGAGTCCGGACAGGAATCCTGCCCCAACGCCGGTGGCGATGACGAGGAGGATGCGGCGCGGCGTCAGGGGCTGGGTGTCTGTGTCGGGCATGTCTTCACTGTAGTCCCCTCCACGTCCCCCTCCTGAGACGTGTCTTCACCGGGCGCGAAACCTGCCCTCTCGCCCTGTTCGTCGCTGGGTCGCCGGGGATAGACTGCCCACATCAATGAAAGGATGCCGCAATGACTAACGTTCTGATTGTGTCGGGTCACCCGTGCCTCGGAGATGATTCGCTCGCGAATAAGACCATCGTGGAGGAGCTGACTTCCCTTATTCCGGGCGCTGTCGTCGACCAGCTCGACGAGCTCTACCCCGACTACCGCATTGACGTCGCGGCTGAGCAGGCGAAGTTGGCCGCCGCTGACGTGATCGTCCTGCAGTATCCGCTGTGGTGGTACGGCTGGCCTTCGCTCCTGCAAAAGTGGGTGGAGGACGTGTTCGTGCGCGGTTTCAGCCACGGCTCGGGTGGCACGGCCCTGCACGGTAAGAAGCTGGTGGTGTCGGTGACGACAGGCGCCGACGAGTCCTACTACTCCGCACAGCCGGGCGGTTTCGACCGCTTCCTGGCTCCCGCGATGGCGACGAGCGCGCTGGTGGGCCTGGAGTTCGTGGGAAGCCTGCCCCTGTACGGCGTCTCGTACGCGAATCGCACGGACGAGGCCGCTCGCGCTGAGATGGTGACGCGTTCGCGCGATCACGCGGCGCGCGTCGCGGAGCTGGTGGCGAAGCTGTAGGCTCACTCCCGCGCGTATCCAACGAACCCGGCCCCGGCCTCGTCAATCCATCGACGAGGCCAGGGCCGGGCACCTACTTCTTCTTTCTTTTCTTCGGTGCGGGCAGTTCCTGCCACATCGCGTCGACGACGTCGTGCAACGTGTCGCGGTCCTCCACCTCGACGAGGAGCATCTCCTTCGCTCCCTCGTAGGGGGTGGCGCGCGGGGCGCCGGACAGGAGCCGTTCGGAGGCAGGCGTGACCTTGAGCAGGAAGCGGTCGTCGTAGATGCCGCCCACGACCTTGCCCCGATAGTAGAGGACGTATTCGCCCATCATCTTGCGGTGCGCCACGTCGTCCAGCTCACCCAGAAGGTCGAGCACGAACTCCAGGTATTGGTTGGTGGATGCCATCGTTCATCCTCGCTTTCTCGCTCAACGCCACGCTCGCCTGATCCTGCGCTGCATTCAGCGGCCTTGCTCTTTTGTGGCGTATGAGAACAGTGTAGGAGCCTGTGAGCGGTCCCGGTGACCGCGGTCGTTCATTGATCAACGAGGCCGGGGCCAGGATTGGAAGCAGGGCGGGCTAGTATCTCCGTGATTCTAGGGTCTTGAGAGGCTGGACCTCGCGCCTGAGAGCTCCGTTAGGATGGGAACATGATTGATATGCGGGACCCGCGAGGGATTATCACGTTCATCGTTCGTTACCTGGCGCTCCAATTGGGCCTCCTGGTCTTGCTCGTATTCTCCTTCTCAAGCGGCTTCGTTCTGTTGACTTTCATCTGTCTGCTGGGCTTCTTCACCTTCTTCCAGGTGTTGGCGTCTATCTCCCCAGATTTTCTCGACCGCGCCGGGTTCTGGAAGCCTATCGTCATCTCGGTTGCGGTCCTCACCTACGTACCCATCCTGTGGTGGTTCGGGCGACTGGTGTCTGGCATCGCAGGCAGCGGGTCCGACTGGTGGCTCGTGATTTCATGGCTGCCTTTCCACTTCGTCGCTGCCTTCTTCGCGTGGGGGCTCCGCGAGACGATCCGCGGAGCAGGCGCTCAAAATACAGCTATATCCAGTGCCCCTGCCAGCACCGTTGAGCCCGGCGACAGCGAGAACCCCACCAGCTCCGAAGACGCAGATGGAGGAATGACAAAATCGAGGGACCCACGAGGCATCATGACGTTCATCGTCCGATACCTGGTGCTCCACGTGATCTTCCTGGTCGGACTCCCGGTCTCCTATGCCACGGACCTGGCCCTCATCTACTTCTTTGGCTTCATGGGCTTCATCACCTTCTTCCAGATGCTGATAGCCATCCCCCGAAAGTTCCTCGAGAAGGCCGGATCGTGGAAGCCTGTCGCGATCGCGGGCGCCCTCCTCTCCGACGTGGCGGTCCTGTGGTGGCTGGGCGGGAAAGTCTCAGGTTTTTTGGTGGACTCCAACTGGGAGCTCGTAACCATATGGTTGCCCTACCACTTCGTCGCCGCCTTGTGCGCGTGGGGACTCCGCGAGTTCTTCCACTGGCTGGATCCTCAACGAACTACTACGCCTAGCACCTCTGTCAGTCCCACCGCTCCCGTTGAAACCGAGAACCTCAGCGAATCCGGAGACACAGAGGCAGACACCCCGACGGACGCAACCGCGGTCACCGAAGTCGGCACCGACACCGACACCGACACCGACACCGACAAGCAGTAGTCCGTTGTCTCGGGAGCGGCTTCGTCCACTCCCCACCGCCAGGCAGGAGGCACAACCCAGCCCCGACCTCGTCAATCCTTGAATGGACGAGGCCGGGGCCGAGTTGCATCTGAACGATTCAGTTAGTCTTCGTGTTCGTCAGGTGACGACCGATATAGCCGATGTAAACCTTGTGGGTCTTTTTTGTGTCCGCGTAATAGTACATGCGTGGGGCGTTGCGGTCGTGGTGGGTGGGCGCGAAGTGGGTCCACATCGTGATCTCGCCGCTCGGGTCAACGATCATCGGCACTGGGAACGTACGCTCACGACGCCAGCGCGGATTCCCTTTGACGGTGTCGCTCTCGTTGGACTTATGACGGTGCGGTGAACACGTGCGGTAGCCGTCGGGTGCCGCTTTGAGGAAGTCGTACACGTTACCATCCGCGAAATCACCGGCCTCCCGCGCACGCAGATAGTCGCGCAAGACCAGTATGTAGCGCCAAAAATCCTCCGCGTAGTTTCGCACGCTCAACTCGTCAAGCCGGAGCATCTCCCCCATCATCGCGTCCGGATCACCGAAGACAACGTGTTGGCGCACCTGCTCATGCTCCGCATCACTCGTCATCCAGTCGTAGAGTTCAACCATGTCTGCCGGTGGCCGGTCGAGCATATTTTCCGAGTATCGGTCGTCGGATTCGCGCTGATCTGGATGCGTAGCCTTCCACGCGAGATGACGGTTCTTTTGCTCCAACTCGCGAATCTCCTCGTTCGCATATAGGAGTCTGATCTCCATATCATCCTTATGCGACGTCAGATCTTCCACTTCGGACCTGAGGTCCGCGAGCTTACGCTCACTCTCCTGCGCCGCCTCAGCGAGGAGTTCCTGTGCGGCTTCTGTTTCCGCACGCGCATGATCACGTTCTCCCTCAAGTTCGATGCACCTGGCGGTCTTCTCCTCCAGTCTCTTCTTCAGCTGCGCGACGGCTCGTTCACGGTCCTCACGCACGCGCGGGTTCGCAAACTCGAGCACGTGCCCGATGAGTCCCCGCAGCTGATCGCTCCAACCAGATCGGGCCGCAGCGGGCTTTGTGCAGCAACGACGAACAAGGCCGACGTTGGGTAGGACACGACGCTTGGATGTGCGGGGCTTTCGCCCATTGTGTGTCAGAAGCGCTCTTGGCTGTGCGGCCCCAACCTCCTGGCGTGGGACTTCCTCACCTGCTTCTTTGCTGCGTGTTTCTTTATCGCGCGCTTCCTCCAGGGGGTGGAAGGTTGGAATTGAGGCCCTGCGCTGGTCGAGTACCTTGTGGGCCTGGAGGAGTTCCTTGTCCAGCCCGTTGTCCCACAGGTACTCGCGCGATGTTCTCGCGATCGTGCGTGCCAGCGCCGGGTGGAAACGTCCCTGCTCCTCGTCGTAGCCACGCAGGAGGGTCGCCGCGGTCAGGACCCTGTGCCGACGCGCATTGATCAGGTCTCCCGGCTGCACGCCCGGCAGGAAGGTACGCAGGCTCCCTTGGGGCATGCCAAGCCCCTCACCGATCTTTGCGAGGTAGTCGGCATACACCTGCGGTGTCAGCAAGAAATAGGTGGCGCAGCCCAGTGAGTCACCCGTCAGCGGGGCCAGAATCTGGTGCCACCGGCTTTCCTGCTTCAGAGCTTCCGGTGTATCGCCGTCGGTCAGCGGCGCAGCTACGACCACCGAGGTTCGCCTGCGCGGATCACGGATCCAGCCGATGAGTTCCTCCACCTGGTTGGCGTCGTGGATTGGCTGGAGGGCATCCGACAGCGGCATGTCCCGGTCAAAGACTCCGCCCTCACGGATGAGATCACACACCACTCGTGGAGGTTTCGCGTCCCATTTCCCGTCGCGTGGTGGGACCACCTCCACCCAGATAACCTGCCGATACGCCGACTCCTTCGTGGCGCTCATCGCGTACAGGCGCATCACCCAGTGCTCGCCGTCCTGAGTGCGTTCCACTGTTTCAAAGAGCTGTCGGTTGTAGTGCTTGTCGGCAGAAGTCTCCCTCGTCTTCGTTACGACGAGGTCCATGTGTTGCCCTCGCGATGATAGAAGAGTGCCGAATCGGTAGACGCCCTCGTCGTTACATGCGGCTTGCTCACCCGCCTCCCACAGCGAATACTTGTCGTGCAGCCACTCATGGAAAAGCCGATCAGCGACGCGCAGCGCATCCTCCCGCTCGCCTAGCTCCAAGACCGCTCGGTACCCACGTGCCATAATTCGCTCCCCCCTTGGGCGTCAATAGACGGAATACTTCTGCCAGCTTACGCCTACAGAACAACCGTCACATTCGAACCAGGGTCGTGCTTACGAGGCGCGCATCACACGCTAAACCTGGGCCTCGTCGATGGATGAACGAGGCCGTGGCCAGGCAGGCGGTCACCGCCTCCGTCGAGACCACCGGTACCAGCCCAAGCCCTTCAGAGCGTCGTCAACCGATTCCTCGGTGCCGAGACGGTCGAGCGCTTCCGGGTTCTTGTGGTAATACGCGAGCAGACTCTTGACGCGCGAGGGGACGATGCGCAGGTGGGCGAAGGAGATCGGGCATTCGACATCGTCGTCGGTCTTAATCAGCAGGGTCTTGCGCTGGCGATGAGCAATAACGGCAGGCTTCGCCGCCCACGGAATCGTGTAGCTCACGCCATCTTTACCGCACAGCATGACGGCATTCTCGGTGAGCACGATGCACTCCTGCCGCGGGGACGAGAACAAGGAACGGCCAACCGCCCCCGCAAGCGCGACGAGCGCGAAAGAGGTCGTAGCCCCTAGCCGCACCAACAAAGAGGACACTCCGACAAGCAACGAGAGCCCGTAGAGCACGAAACCCAGACCTGCGCACACGACGGTCACGATGCGCAAGACGGTCAAGCGCACGCTGGGCCGCACCGTCACACACCCATCAGGCGCCATGTCGAGCCTCACCAGCCCACGGGACCAGCCAGCATCCACCGCCGCACCGGCAACGAAGGTCGCGGCGAACATGATCGACGCCACAGCAAAGACCACGTCACGCGCGAGGACTCCCAGGGCTGCAAGGAAAACTCCCACAAGAATGCCAATGAAGGCACCGGCCCACGCCTCGCTCTGTCGCCGATCCGACGGGTACACCGTAAAGAACGTGCCATAGTTCGGCTTGGGTGGGGCCGGCTCGCCGCCAGAGAACGAAGCCGGGGCGGGCTGGCGTGCCCGGGCTTGCTCGGAGCCTCGGTGCACACCATCCTCAGGATCCACAGACTTGCCGCCGAGCGGGGGTTCAAACTTGTTCACAACTCACCTTTCACAGCCCTCGCGTATCCGTCGCTGACACATTCATACTGTCCACCCGAGCACACGCCTCACATCGCGCACCGAGTCTGGTTGTCCGAGCCGCGCACGGGCTTGAGGATCGTCACAATAGTATCCCACCATCTTCTTGAGCTGAGGTTTCGACAGGGGAAGGACTATCAGGGAAGCGATCTTTTCTCGATCTCCGCGATAGCGAATGAGAACCTCATCAACGCCGCGAACACCCGCAACGACAGGACGATCCTTCCAATAAAGAGAATGACAGATTCGGCGCGAATCACGGATAACCATTTTGCGCTTGGTTATCTCAATGCTCTCACCTTTGCCAGAGGCAAAACGCATCAATCCAGCTACTTGTCGATGACAGCTCAGCAAAGCCAGAGCGACGACGCGTCGATACAGTCCATCCTCCAGGTGAATGGCACACCATATCCACCCACTAGTAAACAGGGAAAGAAGGAAAGCGATCACGCCGTGCAGATAAACTCCCATGGCGCTGAGCTCGATCCTGAGTTGCTGCCTACGATCATCATGGCTGATCGACAAAAAAAGGCCACCCACATTATAGGCGAGAGGGAGTGACAGTCCGCTTAACACAACCATCAGAAGCAACAGTACACCGAGAGGCACCTTCCCCACATACAGCGCGACAACAGCACCGAATGCGACGAAGACCATAATTCCCATCGCCACCTTCTCGGAAAACGATACTCCTTCATCACGATCGGGAATGGCGTAGAACCGCTGACTACGCTTCCTCTTGCGTGCTATCCAGCCCATATCATGCGCTCACCTCGCTTGGACCAACTTTCGCAACAAGTTCCGCGTCGCAACCATCACGCCCCCAAAGAGATCGAGCAACGGACAGCACCGAAGAACGAGGCCCTTAACAGTACTCGACATGTGCCCACAGGGCGTTCGACCAACAGCCGCATGACGAAAAAAGCAGGCATCATGTCGATCGTCATCCCACAGAAGGTTCACCAGCACTGACACTGCCACTCTCAGCTGCACCAGCTGCAAGCATGTCTAGTACTCCGATCGCAGTGAGCAGATGAAGGCTCCCCGGCCTCGTAGTCGAGACCGGGGACCACTGGCGTGCTGGCACTGCGGCGCCGCGTTGCATCGCGTGCGTCAGGAGGGGATGACCTCCGTAGCGCTGACCTGGAGGATGCCGGACAGCCCGTCGATGTACTGCTTGATCTTCTTGCGGTTACGGCCGTCCTGCATGAGGTTGGGCATGCCCTTGGTGGCGCAGGTGACCTCGACAATGACGCCGGTCTCGGAGGGGATAAAGCCAACGACGATGTTCTCACCGTAGGAGGTGAAGCTGGTGGGGGTGTCGAAAGTGATGAAGCGGGCGTTCACGTCCGCGCTCGTCAGGACTGCCTTCGGAACCATCGGGACGGCCGCCATGGCCGCCTGGAACACCTGCTCGTACGGCAGCGCGTACTGGAATGCTTGCTTGCTTTCTTTCCAACCCATCAGTGTCTCCTTATGAACGCGGTTGATGTGTCGCCCACTGCGCCAGGGCGACGCGTGGGCCTGTGAAGAAGGGGGTGTCCTCACGCACGTACGGGCGCGCTTCGCTGTAGCGCTGGGCGTGTGTCACTCCTTCGAGCCGGTCCAGATTATCAGCTTCGATAGCGATAACGTATTCGTAATCCGACAACGCGAACGCGCAGAGCACGGATACGTCCACGTCCGGCTGCACGCCGAAGCCGCGTCGCCCGTAGTCGGCTACGATGCGCGAGCGCTCCCCCGGCTCGATGAGATACCAGTCGTGGATGCCCACGAGGGGGAATACTGTCGCCCAGTCGCGTGCGTCGGCACCGAGGAAGCAGGCGGGAACGTGCCCGTGGAGGAATTCGGCGGGTTGGTGAACGCCCATGCAGCTCCAGACGGGTGTCAGGTGGCGTCCGAGGGCCGACGCGCGCAGGCGGTGATATGCGTCTTGGAGCGTCGCCGGGTCTTCGTTGAGGAGCCAGACCATGAGGTCCGCGTTGGCCCGGAATCCTCCCAGGTCGTACCATCCTCGGATCTGGGCGCCAGAATCTGAGACGTAGCCGAGGGATTCGTCGACGATCCGTTCGCGTTCTTCTTCGTCACGAGGCATCGGCGCGCTGAGCGCGAACACACAGTAGAGCGCGTAGCTGGGGACGCCCTCCCCTGCCCCACCGTCGGGCGCGCCCGCGCACAGCGGCTGGGTGCCAAAGCTTCTGGCCGCAGGTGTGCCTCCTCCGAGCGGGGCAGGGTGGGCGCGGGGGCCCGCTGGCCGATTGGACGAGGCCGTCGGGTAGCCTGCGCCGACGCGGGCAGGCGACGAGGCCGTGGCGGGCTGAGGGACTGTCGGGTACGCGCCAGTGGGATGGGGATACGGCGTGAACATTAGTGCCTCCTGACGTGTTGTCACCCCCATTTTAGGATGTGTCAGGACACATTTTGTGACGTTTGGTCAACGAGTTTGTGCTTGAGTTGAGGCTATACGGGTGGGCGCCGAGGCGGTCGTAACCGCCTCGGCGCCCACCGTGACAAATATGGCCAGGTCGCTCAGCCCATGGGTTCGAAGGGACTCACCGCGACGGAGGGCGTCTCCTCGCACACACGCAGCGACAGCTGCAGGCTGGTCGAACCCGAGCCGTTGGTATTCATGATGTCGACATGGTCGGCAGACACGGGCGTGCATCCCGGGACGCCGTCGACGGCCTCGGCGGTGAACTTCACGCCGATGCGCCCACCCGCGGCAACCGTGTACACGTTGCCCGGATCCTCGCCGTCGCGCGCAGCCTCGGACACGGTGGCACCGTTGGAGGCGAACACAACCGTCGGGAAGCCGCCGATCCAGCACGCGGGCCCCTCGTTCGTGAAGGACATATCCACGTAGGTGGTGCCGCCGATCTCCTGGTTGCTCGCGATGGCGGGCTGGAGGTTGTTCAGGTCGCACTGCGCCTCGTTGTCGGCGGTGTCGACCTCGGGTGCCTGGTTACCCCGGTCGACCGAGCCGCTTTGGACCATGTCGTCACTCTGGGCGTCCATGCCACTCTGGGCGGGCTGACCACTCGAGGCTGCGGACGCGCTGGGCATCGCGGGAGCGGACGTGGTACCCGACTGGGGCTGAGCACCGTTCGGTGAACATGCGCTCGCTCCCAGGACGAGGGCGGTCAGTGCGGTCACGGCAAAGAGGCGTCGCGTGTTGATCATGCACCCATCCTATGAAAACCAGCGGCACCGCTCCCCCGCCACGCCGGTCGTCACCAAGTGGTGACAAGCCGCGCACCGCGCCAGACGAGCGGGGCCGCCCCGGCCTCGTCAATACCCGGAATCATCCCGGGCAGGCGAGCGACCAGAGCGGCCCCGACCCCAGCTCCCCTATTCGGAAACCGGTTCGATCTCGACGGGCGCGACGTCCATCTCGGCGAGCGGAACCAGGCGATCCTTGCGGGCATGGTGGTAGCCCCACCACACGACGCCGAAGAGCGGCAGGCCAATGTAGGAGGAGGCAACCTCCCAGACCTGGCCGTGAATGACCGCCTCGTAGTTCTGCCCCGCCATGACCACCAGGCACATGATGAATGCGATGATCGGCCCGGCCGGGAAGAACGGCGAGCGATACGGCAGGTCCTCCAGGCGATACCCCTGCAGCAGGTAGGCGCTGCGGAAGCGAATGTGGCTCACCGCGATACCCAGCCACATGATGATGCCCGAAATGCCGACAATGTTGACCAGCCAAATGTAGGCGTCATTAAAGACGAGCTGCGTCATGAAACCAAACGCCGCCGTCACCGTCGTCACGGCCATCGCGTAGCCGGGCACGCCACCCTTCGTGACCTTCGCGAAGATCGCGGGCGCCTGGTGCTTGAGGGCCATCGAGTGCAGCATGCGCGAGGCCGCGTACAGGCCCGAGTTACCGGCCGAGAGAATCGACGTCAGGATGACGGCGTTCATGACGGCCGCCGCCGCGCCGATGCCCATGCGCGCGAAGACAAGCGTGAAGGGCGACTGTGCGACAGCCTCCGTGCTCTCTTCGGCGGCGCTCAGCAGGCTCGGATCCGTGTACGGCAGCAGCGTGCCGATGACCGCGATCGCGCCGATGTAGAAGAACATGATGCGCCAGAACACCGTGCGGATCGAGCGCGGCACGTCGCGCTGGGGGTTCTCGGACTCGCCGGCGGCCACGCCCACGAGCTCGGTGCCCTGGAAGGAGAAGCCAGCGATCATGAATACCGCGATGACGCCGACGAAACCATTGTGGAAGGGGGCGTCCCCGATCGACCAATTCGACAGGCCCGGCGAGTTCATGCCCATCACCCCGGCGATCATGAACACGCCCGAGATCACGAACACGACGACGATCACGACTTTAATGGCGGCCAGCCAGAACTCGGCCTCGCCGTAGACCCGCGCCGACAGCGCGTTGAGCCCGACGACGATCACCAGGAAGGCCACCGCCCATATCCACGAGGGCACAGATGGGAACCAATACGCCATGACCAAGCCCGAGGCCACCAGGTCCGCGGCGACCGTCACCGCCCAGTTGAACCAATAGTTCCACCCCATCGCAAAGCCGAAGGAGGGGGAAATGAACTTCGTGGCGAAGGTCTGGAAGGAGCCCGCGACCGGCTGGTGCGCGCTCATCTCACCCAGGGACTGCATGAGGAGCAGCACCATCAGGCCAATCGCAGCGTAAGCGAGAAGAGCACCGCCCGGACCGGCGTTCGCGACCGTCGCACCGGAGGCCAGGAACAGGCCCGTGCCGATCGCTCCGCCGATGGCGATCATCTGCATGTGACGCGACGCCAGGCCGCGCTTGAGCGCGGTGTTGGAGCGCTCGCGCACATCGCTGGCGATGTCGTCGGGAGTGGGGGTAGCCATGAGTCGGTTCCTCATCTGTTGATCGTCGAGTCCCATTTTAGTCCCACAATCGCTTGTGTCGACGTTGGTAGATTCTTTTCTCATTCTTTAACGAGGTCGGGGCTCCCCTTCCGCTTTTGTCACCCCAGTGCCCACCACGGCCTCGTCCCCACCAAACGAGCCACACACACGCTGGGCAGTTACACTAAACCCACCCACGCCACCACAGGAGGTTCCTATGACGCAATCCCTGATGAGCATCGGCTGGATGCTCCTCGCCCTCGTCCTCTCTGCGTCCATCGGCCTCGAGCGACAGATCCGAGGCAAGAGCGCAGGCATTCGAACGCAGGCCATCGTCGGCCTCACCGCCTGCCTCATGATGCTCATCTCCAAGTACGGCTTCTCCGACATCCTCGTCGACGGCATCACCCGCTACGACCCTTCGCGCGTCGCCTCGCAGATCGTCTCGGGCATCGGCTTCCTGGGCGCGGGCATCATCCTCACCCGTCACGGCGCAATTCGAGGCCTCACGACTGCGGCCACCATCTGGGAGACCGCGGCGATCGGCATGGCGTGTGGCGCAGGCCTGTGGTGGCTCGCCCTGGCCGGAACAATCCTCCACTTCATCGTCATCGCCCTCCTGACGCCCCTCGTTCAGTTCATCCTCATGCGCACGCATGGCCACAAGGTCACGCTCACCGTCCATTACACGCCCGGGCATGGCGTCCTCTCCACGCTGCTGAGCCAGGTCTCTTCCCTGGGCTGGACGGTCTCGGCCGTGTCGACCCGCACGGATTCAAGTGACCGCGCAACCACCGCGCGATTCACTGCGGCGACGCGCCAGGACCTCTCCCGCTCCCTACTGGTGACGACCCTCGCCGACCTCGATGGGATCGCAGGCGTCGACATCAGCGAAGACGACGACGAATAGAGTCACAGCATAGACGAGGAGGGGCCCGCGGATCACCGCGGGCCCCTCGTTCGTACCATCAGACTCTCAGCGCATCATGCCTGAGGACCGAAAGGGTTGTAGGGTTTGTCGCCCAGCTGGGGCTGCTGGCCCTGCTGCTGGCCGAACTGAGCCTGCTGGCCGAACTGAGCCTGCTGGCCGAACTGAGGCTGACCAGCCTGGGGAACCTGGAAGCCGCCCGCGACGCCAATCGCGATAGAGAACAGCCCCAGCATGAACGCGCCAAAGCCCGCGTCGATGTAGTCATAATTGAGCGCAACTATGAACTGAATAACACCAAGCAACGCCGCCACAAGCGCGCCGATGCCCGCCGACAGGTAGGCCCACTTCTGATTCGTAAACCAGTAGGCGGCACCCAAGCCGACGACAGTCATCAGCAAGACGAGGTGGAATGCCGAGTACCCATCCTTCACGGTGAACATCGACGCACTTCCATATTCACTACTGAGGTAAGGCAGCAGCATCGAGACGAGGATCAGCACCGCCGACGCGGCGATACCGATGAGCGAGTAGGTCGCGCGAACGGAACGACCGCTCACTTTGCCCGTTTCAGCCACGACGGCCGTCTGGAACTGGTTGAACGCCGAGTTCGCGGCCGCGCATTGGTAGATGATGCGGCGAAGCAGGATGAGCCTCTGTCGCTTGTTCAATCTCGTGAGACGTTTAGAGTCGCAACGGGAATGTTCGCTGATCGGCTCATTGAGAAGGGGATTCGATCTGACGTTGTGAGAAACGTAAAGGAGTGGGCAGACAGGTCTACGAAGGGTGACAATTTCGCCAGGTTCATGGAAGCCGTGAAGCGGAGTCACGACCAGAAGGTGAGGCAGCGTCAACACCTCCGTCAGAACATCATTGCGTCTGCGGAGCAGCTCGACAGCTCGACACCCGATCTCGACGACGGCTATGGGTTCTGACGAAAGGTAGGGAATAACATAGGGATTCGGCTTCGTCAGGGCAAAACAAAACCCGGTATCTCAGCGACTTTTCGTTGAGATACCGGGTTTTTCTGGTAGCGGGGACAGGATTTGAACCTGCGACCTCCGGGTTATGAGCCCGGCGAGCTACCGAACTGCTCCACCCCGCGTCGGCTTTAGATACTTTAGCGCATCGAGGGGGAGCGCACAAACCGTACGCGGTGATTTACGTCCCAGCGGTCAGTATCTATCAGCGGGACCGACTCGCTTCCGGTCCGGGATGGCCAGACGGATCGCGGTCACGATACACGTCAGCGTCAGCACCCACATTACCACCAACCGCAGGACGTCCACCCCGCTGTAAAACAGCAGATCCACCGGCAGATACAGGGTGTACCACGACAGCCCGAGGGACACCGCCGTCCACGGCTGCATAATCAGGTGCGTCACCAGAGCGATACCCGCAGCGATGTAGCGAAGCAGGTTAACGCGCCTGGCGAGGTAGATGATGAGGAGGGCAATGAGAACGCCATTCACCACCAGCCAAAACCAGAATGACGTCCCTTGTGTGCGCGACGCATACATCCATGAGAACTCATAGCTCCAGGGAATGAACTTATCGACGAGGAGGATCAGCTTCGCGAACAGGAGGACGCACGCGGCATCCACCCCGCGCCGAGAAGCCGTGGTCTTGCCCTCCGTCACCACGGGCACGTTGGACGGGACTGCCGTGGAGCCAGTCGACATCGGCTCAGCCCGTTGCTCCTCGCTGCTCACGAGACCGGAGTATGGGTATCGGGGGGTCCGCCATCAGTGTCCTTTCATCGTCGAGAAGCGTGGTGTTAGTTCGATCCTTGCCGCTCACGCGACCCGCTTTTTCTCGACTCCAGAGCAGTTACTGGGGCGAGGCGAAACCTGACGCGTTCGTCACCTGAGCGGACGATGCCTCGGACATGGCCTCGGAAGAAGCGCCCTCGGGCGTCGCCGACGGAACCGGGCCATGTCCGGCCGGAGCCGCTCCTGCGGCGGGGACGGGAGCGCTCACCACGTAGGGCGCGGGCGTCCGCTTGAAGTCCGGGATCGCGAGCAGGATCGCGGCGATCACGCAGATCCATTCGCGCGCGTACGTCAGGAGCACGCGCGCGCCCAAGGCACCCTTCTTATAAATGGCGAGGTTCGGAATGAACGCGTAGTACCACGCATCATCGCGAACAATGAGCATGACCGGAGCGATAATGAAGAACAGCACCACAATGATGCACGCGGCGACATAGCGCGCAATGACAGCGCCCTTGCGCAGATAGAGCACCGCAAGCGCGATGACGACGATCTCCATCAGGCGCCAGAACCAGAAAATCGGGTTCGAGAGACTGCTCACGTAATTGTCGAGATGATCGAACTGATAGGGAATGAATCCGTTCACCAGGGAGATCCCCTGGAGGACAATGACCATCCACGCGGCAATGCGGCCGTGCATGGATCGCGACGACCTCGCTGCGCCGGTGTGCAGGGGTGCCGCGCCATAACGATCGGCTGTCGGTGCCACCATCACGGGGGCACCCGTCGGTGCGGGCAGCGACGAAGCTTCCGCCGGCTCCTGGCTCGGCTGAGGCACGCCCGCGGACGCAGCGAAGGGATTATTGGGCAGAGTCATCGTCTTCCTTCCACGATGTCGATGGATCCCCGGGACAGATGCCCTCACCATAGCAACGGCGTGGCAGAACACGCCGGTCGACAGCTCATGCTGGGAAAAAAGCGCCCCCTCAAGATGCTCTCCCAAACGGCTGCGCGCCCGGCCCCCTCACGACGTGTGATCGGCGGGACCGGGCGCGCGGCAGCTTCCATCAGCGGTTATGAGCCGCTTTGCGCACCGCTCGAGGCGGATGGGCTCGGACTGGGCGTCGGCGAAGGCGTCGCAGAGCCGAGCTCCTGCTGGGCGGCCTCGGCGCGAGCCAGGGCGTCGCGTAGACGCGTCTGAGCCTGGCCGAAGGCGGTCCAATCGGACTTGCTCATCGCGGAATCGGCGTCGCGCATGGCCGCAGCGGCATCGTTGATCGCCTGCGTCAGGCGGGCGTTCGCGTCGCCCGAGGCGGCCGGCGGGGTCGCACCCGACTGGCTGCCGTCATCGCTCGCCGGCGGCGTCGTGGCAGAAGTACCGTCGTCGGCGACCAGCTGGCGCAGCGACTCTTCCAGGGTCGGCGCGAAGCCGACCTTGTCGCCGAAGGCCGTCAGGACCGAGCGGAGCACGGGGTATGACGCCGACCCGGTGCCCTGCACGTAGACGGGCTGCACGTAGAGCAGACCGCCACCGACCGGCAGGGTCAGGAGGTTACCGCGGATGACCGTCGAATCGGCCTGGTTGAGCAGGTTGAGCTGGGTGGCGATCTTCTCGTCGGAGTCGTACTTGTTCTGCACCTGGCCGGGGCCGGGAACAGTCGTCGAGGATGGGAGGGCGATGAGACGCAGCTTGCCGTATCCCTCGCGCACCTGGCCGGGGGTGTTACCAGTCTCGGAGTCGACGGCGAGGAAGCCAGCCATCGCCTCGCGCCGGCCCTCGCCGCCGCCACCGGGCACGAAGACCGAGGTCAGGGAGAACTCAGCGCTGTCCTGGCCGGGCATCTGCATGGTCAGGTAGTACGGCGGCTGCAGTGCAGTCGGAGCGGGCAGGGGGTTGCCCGACGCGTCCACGTGCGTGGAGGAGTCGGAGCTGGATGCCGCACCGTGGGTGGAGGTCTCCTCGGCCAGGCGCCAACGGTCACCGCCGGAGTAGAAGCCGGCAGCGTCGGTCACGTGATACGTGGCGAGCAGGTTGCGCTGGACCTTGAACATGTCCTCCGGGTAGCGCAGGTGGCTCATGAGATCGCCCGAGATCGCCGAGACGGGCTCGACGCTGCCGGGGTAGATCTTTTCCCAGGTGCGCAGGATCGGATCCTGGTCATCCCAGCGGAACAGGCGCACGGAGCCGTCGTAGGCGTCGACGATGGCCTTGACGGAGTTACGCATGTAGTTGATCTTGTTCGCCTGGACGTACTGGCCGACCTCAGTGGAGCGAGAGTCCACGGTGGCATTCGAGAGGGTCTCGTGCTGCGCGTACGGGTAGTTGTTCGTGGTCGTGTACGCGTCGACGACCCACACGAGGCGCTTGGGGGTCGAGGCGTCCCCGTCCATGTCGACGACCGCCGGGTAGGCGGACTGCTCGAGCGTCAGGTAGGGGGCGACCTTGGACACGCGCTGGAGTGGGTCGCGGTCGTAGAGGATTTGCGAGGCCTCGTTGGTCTGGGAGGAGAAGAACAGGTCGGTGGACCCGAACTTGATGGCGTACAGGAGCTTGTTCCACGTGTTACCCACGGAGGGGCCGCCGTTGCCGGTGAAGGTCGTGGAGACCTGGCCGCCGACCGCGGTGTCATCCGGGTAGTCGAGTTCCTGGGGTGCCGCCCCCTCGGGGGCGCCGACGATGGAGTACGTGGGCGAGCCGGGGCTAAAGTAGACGCGCTCCTCGTAGTCACCCATTTCGCCCACCGACGGCACGGACTGCTCCCAGTAGGAGGGCAGGCCGTCGCTGGTCAGCTGGTTGCCGTAGGCGGCGACCGCACCGAAGCCATGCGTGTAGACGGTGTGCTGGTTGACCCAGGTCTGCTGCTCGGCGGACAGGCCGGACAGGTTGAGTTCGCGCACGGAGATGACAGTGTCGCGGCGCTCGCCGCCCACGTCGTAGCGGTCGACCTTCATGCCGGAGTTGAAGCCGTAGTACAGGCGGGACTGCTGGAGCTGCTGGACGGTCTTCGTGATGACCTTGGGGTCGAGGAGGCGCACCTGGGAGGTCAGAGCCTCGTTGTCGAACTGGCCGGCCGAGGCCGTGGTGGCCGCGTCATAGTTGGTCTGGTAGTCGACGTCGTCGAGGCCGTAGGCGGCCAGGGTTGCGTCGATGTTGCGCTGGATGTAGGGCGATTCGAGGGTGCGCTGGTTGGGGCGCACGCGGAACTGCTCGATGAGCGCGGGGTATGCCCCACCCAGGATCAGGGCCGCGATGACGGTGACGGCGACGCCCGTGACGGGCAGGCGCCAGGTGCCGCGGAACGCAGCGACGACGAAGAGGGCGGCGACCAGGAAGGAGATGACCGCCAGGATCGAGTGGGCGGGCAGGGTCGCGTTGATGTCGGAGTACATGGCGCCGTGGATGGAGCCCGTATCCGAGGTGAGCAGTTCGTAGCGGCCCAGCCAGTAGTTGATGCCGATGAAGACGGACAGCGTGGCTGCCATCAGGCCGGTCTGCAGGCGCGCGTGCTTGGAGGCGTGGGGGCGCGGAGCCAGTCGGATCGTCCCGTAGAGGTAGTTGACCACGAGGGCGGCGGCCAGGCCGATGCCGGTGACCGTCATCAGGAAGGAGACGAGCACCTTGATCGCGGGCAGAACGAAGACGAAAAAGGAGATGTCCAGGCCGAACTGGGGGTCGACCTGGTCGAAGGAGGAAGCGTTGAGGAACTGCAGCAGGGTGCGCCATTCGGTGGCCAGGCGAGCGCCGTTCGTGAAGCCGAAGAAAAGCGCGACGGCCCAGAAGGCGAAGCGCCGCACGGGTTCGAGTGCTTCCTGATAGGCGCGCAGCGCGGCGGAGGCCTGCCCGCGCGTGGAGGAGGCGCGGTGGCGATAGGCGTAGGCCATGGAGAAGTAGAGCAGGCCGGTCGCGACCACCATGCCGACCGCGAAGAGGCCGATGTGGGCGCCCCACTGGGTCAAGATGACGCGGGTGGCGCTCATCTGGCGGAACCACAGAATCTCCGTCCAGACGATGGAGGCACCGTAGATGACGCCGATGATGGCGATGAGCGCGGTAACCGTGATCGCGCCGGGGCCGGGCTTGCGCAGCTTCACCTCGACGTGTGGCGTTCGCGGCCCTCGTGGGTGGCGTGGCTCATCGGATCCGAAGACCGAAAATGGGAAGCTCACAGCAATCCTCTCTGTTAAACCGAAAGCTAAGTCCCAGTCTACCGGCGGGCTGGTTGTTCTTCGTTGCTGTCTTGTCCGCTCTCCGTGAGATTATGGGGTTATGACTGTTGAGATGATGCCGAGTGCGCGACAGATCGCGCTGGCCAACGTAGTTGTTGATATTGAGAAGGGTGCCGCCCGGGTTGGGTGGGACCACGCGCCTTCCATTTACGCGCTGGTTCCCACGGCGATGCTGCTCGCCGATCCGAATCTGCCGTCCGACATCGCCGATCAGCTCCGAAGCGGGTGGGACGGCTCGGAGGATCACCTGAGTGCCATCATTCAGGAGGATCTGGACACTGACGACGTGGAGCAAGTTCTCGCCCACCTCGCCTGGCCCGAGGCCGTCCCGGGCGCCGCGATCACCGTCGAACGCATCGTGGTTCCCCCGGAGGTGGAGGACGAGGCCCCCGAGGACCCGGAGGAGGCCCTGGAGTTCATTTCCAATCCCCCCTCGCGCACGGACGTGCGCCTGGCGGTGGGTGTCATGCGTACCGGCGAGTCCTGGTGCGCGCTGCGCACGCGTCCCTTCGACTCCGACGACAAGGTCGGGCAGGGCTCCGCGCTGGTCCCCGCCCTCGTTGAGGCACTGCGCGCGTCCCTTGAGCCGGTGACGGAGGAGGAAGCCTGAGAGCATAGAGGAGGCCCCGGCCTCGTCCGGACCAGATGGACGAGGCCGGGGCCCTTGTGCACCCACCTGACGAAAGCCGGTGGGCGGGCTTGAGAGCGCCCCGCGCTACTGGCAGGTCGGCAAGGTTGCGCCGTTGCCTTCCGCGATCGTGGCGACGGCGGTGGCGGCTTCGGACAGGTTGGAGACCTTCACGACGCGCAGACCGTCGGGGACATGCCCGACGACTTCGGAGCAGTTGTCGGAGGGGGCCAGGAACCACTGGGCGCCGTCGTCGTGGGCGCCCCACATCTTTTGCTGGATGCCGCCGATGGGGCCGACCTGGCCGTCGAAGGACATCGTGCCGGTGCCGGCGATGGCGTTGCCGCCGGTCATGTCGCCGGGGGTGAGGCGGTCGATGATGCCCAGGGAGAACATCATGCCGGCGCTGGGGCCGCCGACGCCGTCGAGGTTGAAGGAGATGTCAACGGGCAGCTCCGGGGTGACGGACAGGTAGATGCCGAGCTTGGACCCGCTTTCGGTGGCGGAGGCGGCGATGGAGTCGAAGGAGACGTCGCGCACCACGCCGTCGCGCTCGATGGTGAGGGTCATGTGGCTTCCGGCGGGCACCGTGCGCATGAGTGTGAAGGGCAGTGAGGCGTGGGTGATCTCGTGGCGCGTGCCGTCGGGCGTTGTGATCGCTTGGAGGATGTCGCCCTGCTGGACGATGCCGTCCGCGTTGGAGCCCTCCGTGGCGCCTTCGATCGTGACGGTCGCGGGGACGTCCCAGCCGAGGTATTCGAGGGCGGCGACCTGAGAGGTGGTCTGCGAGTTGCGCATCATGGCGGACTGGGCATCGCTGATTTCGTTGTACGTGGTCCCCGAGGGGTAGACCGATTCGTAGTCGACGATCTTGGAGTGAGAGTCGAAGTAGGCCATGAGCAGCTGGGCGAAGTTCAGGCGATTGCCGGGCCCACCCGATTCGGAGACGGTGACCATGCGCAGCTGGCCCTGGCCGGGCTTCGCCTTGGCGGTGACTGACGCCGATTGGGCGTCGTCGAGCTGGACCTCCTCCCCCGTCGTGGGGTCAGTGCCTTCGATGGCAATCATCGGTTCGCCGTTGGCGGAACCCAGCACGTTGAAGGTTGGGCCGGGGCTGGAGACCACGAAGGGGACGGGCACCCACAGGAGGATGACCGCCATCGCAAGCAGCGCCAGGAATGCTGTGATGATCCTCCACCTGCGCATGGGGCTGTCGCGGTCAGCCTCCTCATGCAGGTCGGGCTCGCCGTCAATTCTCGAGGTCATCTCAGTTTCCTTCACCGTGCTATTGTGTCGCACCAGCGTGGGCAGCGCACGCCCGCCCTTATGCTCTCAGCGTTTTCGCAGGGTTTTGTCAGCCCGATTCAACGCCTGCCAGCTAGTCTGTGGCCATGAATGACAATGAGTCTGGCACCCCCTTTGAGGATTTTCTGCGCTCTCTCCTGGGAGACGAGGCCGCCGCCGAGGCAGCCCGCGCCCTTGAGGCCCAGGGCTTCGACCCCGCCAACCTACCCCCGGAGTTTTCGGATCCGGCGCGCATGAAGGCGGCGCTGGGACAGTTCCAGTTCCTGATGAACACGACGGCTGGCCCGGTGAATTGGCGGGTCGTGGAGGATAGCGCGAAGCAGGCGGCATACGTCAGCGGCGACCCCTCCCCCACGGCAACCGAGGCTGAGGCAGCGCGTCAAGCGATGACAATTGCGGACCTGTGGCTCGACGCCGTCACTGATTTCGCATCCGGGCCGGTGACGCGCGACGTGTGGAGCAAGGTCGCCTGGGTCGAGCACACGATCCCCACGTGGAAGCGCATCTGTGAGCCCGTGGCGCTGAACGTGTCGCGCGCCCTGTCGGGGGCGTTGTCCGAGCAGTTCGGTGAGGGCGCCGAGAGCGACGTTGCCCTGCCGGACGGGATGGCGGCCATGCTCGGCAAGACGCAGGAGATGATGCCGCGTCTGTCGGCGATGATGTTCTCCGCGCAGCTGGCCCGCGCGCTGGGCGCTTTGGCCGGGGAGGCCTTCGGCACTTTCGACACGGGCATTCCCCTGTCGGATACCTCGCACGCGGCTCTGCTGCCCCACAACGTCGCGCAGTTCGCCGACGGCTTGGATGCTCCTTTCGAGGAGGTGCGCCAGTTCCTGGCGGTGCGTGAGGCCGCCCATCGGCGCTTGTTTGCCTCGGTTCCGTGGCTGGAGGGCGATCTGGTGCGCGCGGTCGAGCGCTACGCCTCTCAGATCGCAATCGACACGGAGGCGATTGCGCAGGCGGCGCGCTCGGTGGACCCCTCGGATCCGCAGTCCGTGGAGTCGGCGCTCAGCGGCGGCGTGTTTGCGCTGTCGACGACGCCCGATCAGCGTCGTGCGCTCACGCGCCTGGAGACGATGTTGGCCCTCATCGAGGGGTGGGTCGAGGTCGTCACGGCCCGCGCGACGCTGCCCTACCTGCCCCACGCGGACGCGCTGCGCGAGATGATGCGTCGCCGCCGCGCGTCGGGCGGCCCGGCAGAGGAGATTCTGGGCTCCCTCATGGGCCTCAAAATGCGTCCGCGCCAGGCGCGCGGCGCCGCCGAGATCTTCACGCTCGTGGAGGCGGACGGCGGTCGCGACGCCCGCGAGGCGCTGTGGTCGCACCCGGATATGGTGCCCTCGGACACCGAGCTGGCCACGCCTGACACGTTCCTGACGCTACGCCGGGCGGCGGCCGAGGAGGACGCGGATATCGACGCCGCGCTCAATTCACTGCTTGATGGCACGCTCGGCTGGGCAGAGGGTCTGGAGCCCGGGGACGAGGCCGGGGCAGGGTCGGACGCGTCGGCTCCGAAGGCCCTCGGCTCGGAGGACGACGACACAGACACGCGCGAATCGGAATGATCTGACAAGTTATCCACAGATTTTCCAAAACGCTGCGCGGTGAACCTACACAGGTTCATGATGATCTCAACAGGCATGAAACAAAGGAGATTATCATGAACCTGGCACCCCACACTGCGATCCTGTGGCGCGGCCCCGGCGCCGTGCGAATCGGCGGCGACCGCTCCCGTTACGTGTTGCTCGATGACCTGCATGCAGGCGACCAAATCTGGCTGAGCAACCAGGCGCGCTCACCTCGCTCCCCCGAACCCACCACGGCCTCGCCCGAGCTCATCGCGGCGCTGCGCCGCGCGCACCTGATCGACCAGGAGGACAGGCGCGCCCCGCTGCGCATGGGGGTCCTCGGTGCCGTTCCCGCCGCCGCGCTCGCGCTGCGAGCCCTGGCCGATACGCTCCTTCTCTCGCTCGCGGTCGACGCCGACCAGCTCGTGGACAAAGACTGGGACCGCGTCTTCGGCGGCTCCTTCACCGGAACGCCGCGCGACCGGGCGATTCGGCGCGAGCTTGCGCCCCTCATCGCCCTGCCGTCCCTCCACTATCAAGGAGACGTCGACATGGCGCTCGTGTGCGCCGACCGCGTCGTCGATCCCGGCATTCCCTTCGAGCTGACGATCCACGACACGCCGCACCTCATCGTGACCCGCGGCGAACACTCCTACGAGGTCGGGCCCTTCGTTATTCCCGGCATCACCCCGTGCTACCAGTGCGCCGAGCACGCACGCACCCAGGAGGACCCTTTCCACCTCACGCACCTGCGCGAGCTCACCGACTGGCCGCTTGGGACCCTGCCGATGCTGGCCCACTACGCCGCTGCTCTGCGCGTGGCGCGCCTGATCCGCGACTTCGCGTCGGGTGCGCTGACGACGCAGCTGTGCACCGAAGTCGCAACGATTGACGAGGACGGGACGATCACCGTGGAGCGCACCGCCCCCGCGCCCGAGTGCGTGTGCGGGATCACCGGGCTGGCCTGCTAGGCTCCCTCGTCGACGACGACCTCCTCGCCGCGGACCAGCGCCAACACGGGGGCCGCGAAGCGCTGCACCTTGACGTCGCCGATGCCGCGAATGACGCGCAGCTGCGTCGTGTTCTTCGGCATCGCCACTGCGATGTCACGCAGCGTCTGATCCGTGAAAACAGCAAACGGGGGCACGCCCGCCTGGCGCGCGACCTCCAATCGCCAGGCCTTGAGGCGCCCAAACAGCTCGATCGCCTGGGGCGAAGCCTCCTCCTCGAACGCCTTGTTCGCCGCACGGGTGGAGGGGCGCCCCTTCTTTTTTGGAGCGCCAACGGGGCGTTCATCCGGCCAAATTCCGTCGAGCAGGCGGCTCCGCTTCCGTTTACCCCGCCCATCGGCTCCCCGCGAGCGCGCCCAGGACAGGGTCAGCAGGTCGCGGGCTCGCGTGACGGCGACGTAGAGCAGGCGGCGCTCCTCCTCGCGGGCCGCGGGGGTCTTCGCGTAGGAAATGGGCAGGAGACCCTCGGAGAGGCCGACGAGGAAGACGGCGTCCCATTCGAGACCCTTGGCGGCGTGGATCGTGGCCAGCTCGACGCCGGCCTTGTCGGGTTCGACCTGGTAGGCGATCCTCTCGTCGAGCTCGGCGACGAAGTCCGCGAGCGTGGCGGCCTTCGAATCGTCGGCCCACCCGACGATGGCGTTCATGTTCGACCAGCGTTCCGATCCCGCCTGACCCGAGGGGGCCTCGGGCGACCAGCCGACGCCGGAGAGCACGTCGCGCACGACCTCGCCGAGCGCACCCTCTTCCGAGGCCGCCGCTGCGGTGCGCAGGCGCGAGATCGCGGTACGCACGTCGTCGCGGGCGAAGAAAGGCTTGCCTGCGGCGACGGCGACGGGGATACCCCGGTGCCCCAACGCCTCCTCGAACACCTGGGATTGGCCGTTCGTGCGCATCAGGACGGCGATGTTGTGGGGCTGGACGCCCCCGGCGATCAGGTCGGCGATCTGCGCGGCGACGCCCTGGGCCTCAGCATGGTCGTCCTCGTAGGTCCAGTAGCCGACGTGGGGTCCCCCGTCGCGTTGGCTGGACAGACGCACCGTGCCTTCTCGCTGGGTGGCGCGGGCCAGCACATCGTTGGCCAGGGTGACGATCTGCGGGGTCGAGCGGTAGTCGCGGGTCAGCTCGAGGACGCGGGCACCCGGGTGCTTGCGCCCAAAGCCGGTCAGGTACTCCGGGGAGGCGCCCGTGAAGGAGTAGATGGTCTGCGCGACGTCGCCGACGACGCACACGTCGTGGCGCCCGCCCAGCCACAGGTCGAGCAGGCGCGCCTGGA
>ERZ772910.437-NODE-437-length-24437-cov-14.071159_pt1 | contig 24437 bp, 18 predicted proteins | sample MGYA00511357_ERZ772910 | MGnify/ENA primary metagenome ERZ772910 (study PRJEB29015, sample SAMEA2738096) | human oral metagenome | biome: human oral; feature: human-associated habitat; material: saliva | place: China | collected 2193 ... | reverse complement strand
TTAGGATCTGGCGCCTTACGGCGTGGGGGTTCAAGTCCCTTCTCCCGCACCAACTTTATTGCACCTTTAAAGGTGCTATTTTTTTTGCCTAAAATTAGGTGTTTGAAAGGGAACAATTAACTATAAATATGGCTGTTATGGCTTTTTTACTAGTATATAAAGCTGTCTAGAAGCTTAACTACTAGGTTATATGTTATAATAAATGAGTTAGAACTATTTAATTAATACAATCATAGTAATACTATATGGTGCAGTATGGATAATACATTAACTAAGCTGCTTTCACAGAACCCATCCTTTGTGGATGGGCTAAACGCATTTCAGCGGAAAGGAAAGTCAGTTATATATGGTCTTAGTGGTTCTCAAAAGAGTTTCCTCTTAAACCAAGCATTTACTACAGGACTTACAAAGTCTGTTGTTATCGTAGTCCATGATAAGGACCATAAAGAGATGTGGGAACGGGACTTAGCTTTTTTCATGCCTAATGTTCCAGTCCTATCATTTCCTATCACAGATCATGTAGACTTTACGACTGTGGCTCGTAGCCTTGAAGACCAAGGAGCCCAAATGCGGGCATTAGCCCTTCTTGCATGGCAGGAGCCAGCTGTGGTTATTGCTAATGCAGAGGAGGTTACACAGTATGTGGTATCTCCTCAGTATTTAAAGGGGCAATCATTGCATTTTGCATTGAATGATACTATTGAACGTGATACAGCGCTTGAACAACTTGTCACAATTGGATATGAACGGGTAGACCAGGTGGAACAACGTGGTCATTTTGCTGTGCGCGGAGATATATTAGATATTTATCCTGTTAATAGTGACAATCCTATACGTATTGAATTCTTTGGTGATGAAATCGATACCTTGCGGTTTTTCTCTGTAGAGAATCAACGGTCTATTGAACAAATTGATTCGTATACGGTGACTCCTTTCTTCCTTGGTAAAAGCGATGCAGATAATACCTTATTATCGTATGTAAAGGATGGTCTCCTCATTTACGATGAGCCAGGACGTATTCAAGAAGCGTTAAAGAAGTTCCTCAAGGAAGATCCTACACATCGTAAAAATCATTGTGATTGGAGCGAATTGCAGCGTACTGTAGACGCTACAACTCAAGTGGCTTTCACATTTATGCAACAACGCTCTATTGGTCTTACTGGATTTAACCCCATTGGCATTCAAGGGAAGACGATGACGAGCTTTGAGCGTCAAATTCCTTTATTAACCGATGAAATTAAGCAATGGCATCGTCTAAATCATCAAGTTGTTCTGGTACTAAATAACCAACAACGACGAGAAGGCATTGAACGGGCCCTTGAAGGGGAAAATATTGACTTTATTCATAGTGAAGAATGGACCGCTAAGCCTAATACGGTTGTTATATTACAAGGCTTATTGACTGATGGCTTTGAATTGCCAAATAGCCATTTAGTAGTGGTCGTAGAAGGCAATATTTACGGACAACAAAAGCGCAAGCTTCGTAACAAGCCTAAAAAGGGCCAAGAAATCAATTATTTCACGGATTTAACCCCTGGTGACTATGTTGTACATAGTATGCACGGTATCGGTAAGTATATTGGCCTTAAAACGATAGAAACGGAAGGTATTCATCGGGACTATATTGAAATCGCTTATGCAGGAACGGATAAACTGTTCTTACCTGCCAACAATTTAGATCAGTTACAAAAATACATCGGCAATGAAGGCGATGTGCCTCGTATTCATAAGATGGGTGGCCGTGACTGGGCTAAGGTTGTTACAAAGGCAAAAAAATCCATTGATGATTTGGCAGATAAGCTAGTTGAAATATATGCACAACGAGAAATTACAGAAGGTTTTGCATTCTTGCCAGATCAACCATGGCAGCAAGAGTTTGAAGATGCATTCCCATACGAAGAGACGGAAGATCAGTTACAAGCTACAGCGGAAATCAAAGAATCTATGGAACGACCTGTTCCTATGGACCGCTTGCTAGCTGGAGACGTAGGCTTCGGTAAAACTGAAGTAGCTATGAGGGCTATCTTTAAAGCTGTTATGAGTGGTAAGCAAGTTGCGGTGCTCGTACCGACTACCGTTTTGGCGCAACAACATTTCCAAACCTTCTTGAATCGCTTTTCACCATTTGGCGTAAAGGTAGATGTACTCAATCGATTCCGCAGTACAGCTGAGAAGAAACAAGTTTTAAAAGGTGTAGAGAATGGATCTATTGATGTTCTCATCGGTACCCATTCACTGCTTAATAAAAAGGTTGTCTTTAAAGACTTAGGCATGCTCGTTGTAGACGAGGAGCAACGTTTTGGGGTAGCGCAGAAGGAAAAATGGAAAGAGTGGGCTAGTAATATTGACGTGCTCACCTTGAGTGCCACCCCAATTCCTCGGACCTTACATATGTCTCTCGTAGGTGTTCGTGAAATGTCCGTCATCAATACGCCACCAGAAGAACGATTACCTGTTCAGACTTATGTGGTGGAATATGATATGAATCTTGTTGCAGATGCGATTAAAAGAGAACTGGCACGGGGCGGACAAGTTTACTTTGTATATAACCGTGTAGCATCTATTAATCATATGGGTGAGTTGTTAGAAGCAGCATTACCGGGTTTACGCTATGCTATTGCTCACGGACAGATGACAGGCCGTCAAATTGAAGAAATTATGACCGATTTCTATGAAGGTCATTACGACGTATTATTGTCCACAAGTATCATCGAAACAGGTCTAGATATTCCGAACGCCAATACTATCATCATTTATGATGCGGATCGTTTAGGTTTATCTCAGCTATATCAAATGCGTGGTCGCGTAGGGCGCTCTCGTAGAAGGGCCTATGCATACTTTATGTATCGACCTGACAAAATGCTTTCAGAAGCTGCAGAAAAGCGCTTAAAAGCTATTGAAGAGTTCACGGAGCTAGGTGCTGGTTTCAAACTTGCTATGCGAGACTTAGAAATTCGTGGTGCAGGTAATCTATTGGGCTCACAGCAGCATGGCAATATTGCATCTGTCGGCTTTGGCATGTACGTAAGTATGCTTGAAGAAGCGATTGCAAAGGCTCAAAATAAAGAGGTTGAGCGAGAGGTATCCATTGATCCTGCTATCGACTTAGAGGTAGATGCCTTTATCGATGATGAGTACATTAAAGATAGTGCTCGTAAGATTTCTGTATATCAACGGTTGTTACATATTAAATCGAAAGAACAACTTGATGATATGACAGATGAACTCATAGATCGTTTTGGTACGCCTACAGATCCGGTAGATAGATTATTGCGCATTGCTCAAATTAAAGAGCAAGCACGCCTGCTTGGTATTAAAAGTATCGTCCGTAGAGATAAACAGCTTACGATCCATTGGCATGATGACTCCAAAATGGCCGACTGGGATATGGGGGCTGTACGGGAAGATTTATGGAAAAAAATGAAATTTGCAGATACCAAGCCTGCCACATTATATGTGAGCCTTAATGGCATGAAAGGTTCTATTTTGACCATTACGGAGGCGGTGATGAAGGCACTGAGCCACAAGTCATCGACTAAGGAGGGCCTATGAATCGATTTTTAAAGGGCGCCATGATTTTAACCTTAGCCGGTATTATCGTGAAGGTCATCGGTGCGTTTAGTAAAGTTCTTATTGCCCGTGTTCTCGGTGGTGAAGGCATTGGCTTATATATGATGGCCTATCCAATCTACCAAATTATCGTCAGCATCTCTGCGGCAGGCATTCCAGTAGCCATTTCCATTATGATTGCGGAAAAGCTCGCCAATGATGATATGCGGGGCGTACAACAAGTATTTTCCGTATCCTTAAGGGTACTTACTATTTTAGGTTTAGTATTTAGCTTGGCCTTATATGGCAGTGCACCGTGGCTCATAGAGACTCAGATTATTACAGATCCACGAGCACTCATTGCCATTCAGTTGTTATCGCCAGCTATCTTTGTAGTAACTATTCTGAGTTGCTTTAGAGGATATTTCCAAGGCTTCCAATATATGGTGCCTACGGGGACGAGCCAAATCTTTGAACAAATTTTCCGCGTATCCTCTATGGTGGGATTAGCTTATTACTTCATCGATAGAGGATTACATTTAGCGGCTGGGGGTGCTACCTTTGCCACCTTCCCAGGTGTGTTAGCAGGTTTACTCGTATTAATCTTCTTTTACTATCGTCAACGACGGGTGCGCGAACAGATGCTTTCACAACAGAATCCAAATGCTATCTGTGAAAGTAACAGCGCTGTAGTGAAACGATTATTTGGTCTTGCTATACCAGTATCTATGGCGAATATCATGCTTCCTATGGTATCTCTCATCGATACATTCATAGTGCCGAAGCGTTTGATGGATATTGGGTATTACCTCAATGAAGCAACAACACAATTTGGCTACCTTACAGGGATGGCCACGTCACTCATTGGTTTACCTATCATTTTGACCACCTCTTTGGCGGCCAGTTTAGTGCCGGCTGTATCTGAAGCTCATGCACAAGGTAATGTTAATCGCATTATGCAGCGGGCAGGAACGGCTATTAAAATTGCCAATATGTTCACGATTCCCGCCTGTATTGGCCTTTGTGTACTGGCGACGCCTATTTCCTTGCTGATCTATGCAACGCCTAATGCAGGGCCTGTTATCGCTGTTATTAGCCTAAGTATTGTATTCCTAGGGTGGCAGCAAATTACAGCTGGTATTCTGCAAGGTTTGGGGCGAACTGTAATCCCTATGGTAGCGATTTTCGTTGGTTTATTAGCGAAAACATTCTTGGATTATGAATTGACAGGAACTGTTGAACTTGGTATCAATGGTGCTGCGTGGGCTACAAACTTAAACTTTGCCATTGCTGCACTCATAAACTATATATTTGTAAAGAAATATGTAGGTTCTGTCCTTAATAAACTTGAATTGCTGAAAATTGTCGTATCTGCTATGGCTATGGGGGGCGCAACGCAAGTTATCTATGTGAGTACCGTAGAGTTATTAGGTAATGGTGGTGCTGTAGCTGCCGCTATTGTAGTGGCCGTATTCGTGTATGGACTATCTTTGTGGCTTACTAAGGCTGTTGTGAAGGATGATATGTATCATTTCCCAATTATCGGTAAGCGTTTACAAGCTCGTCGAGATAAGGAGGAAGCAAAGCTCTATGAAGAACAATACTAAGGAACCCGTATCTGTACAACCATTAGTGGATGTAGTAAAAGCCTTACGTGCGCCTAATGGGTGCCCTTGGGATCAAAAGCAAACGCATGAATCCTTACGACGCTATTTCATTGAAGAAACCTATGAAGTAGTAGATGCCATTGATAATAAAGATATGCCCAATCTTCGTGAAGAATTAGGGGATGTATTATTGCAAGTTGTCTTTCACAGTCAACTAGCAGAGGAAGCGGGTCATTTTACCTTACAAGATGTCATAAATGACGTTACTGAAAAAATGATTCGTCGTCATCCCCATGTTTTTAACCCTGAAAATGATGAAAAATCATACTCATGGGATGAATTAAAGGCTCAAGAAAAGAAAAATTTTCAAAAATCTGTATTAGATGGTGTGTCCAAAGGTTTACCTGCTTTGGTGGCCGCTTATAAGCTTCAAGAAAAGGCTGCAAAGCTAGGTTTTGACTGGGACGAGCTCGATCCGGTTTGGGCGAAAGTTTCCGAAGAAATGGGTGAATTTAAGGAGGCTATAGCACAAAAAGATAGAGAAAATATGGAAAAAGAGGCAGGAGATGTACTTTTTTCCTTGATTAATCTACTCAGATGGTATAAAATAAGCGGTGAAAATGCACTAAATCGCACAAACACAAAGTTCCGACAGCGTTTTTTACATGTAGAGGCTTGTGTTAACCAAAGCGATCGCTCATGGGAAGACTTTTCATTAGCTGAGCTGGATGCTTTTTGGGAGGAGGCTAAAGTGCAGGAAAAGTAACCTAGAGGTTTTGCATACTTCTAAGGTATTGTATTTTTAAGGAGGTTCTGTCATGAACAAAACAGAATTAATCGCAAGTGTTGCACAAAAAACTGAATTAACTAAAAAAGACGCTGAAAAAGCAGTAAAAGCTGTATTTGACACAGTTGCTGAAGAATTAGCTGCTGGCGGTAAAGTACAAGTAATCGGCTTCGGTACTTTCGAAGTTCGTGAACGCGCTGCTCGTGAAGGCCGTAACCCACAAAACGGTAAAACTATCACAATCGCTGCTTCCAAATCCCCTGCATTCAAAGCTGGTAAAGGTTTGAAAGAGCAAGTTAACGCTACAAAAGCTAAAAAACGCAAAAAATAATCCCTAAAGGATATGAAAGAGACCTTTCGAGGTCTCTTTTTTTTATCTATTTATGGTATAATGCACAGAGAAAGGGTGCACTATGAATAACGAAACATCACGGAAGGTTCTCATCGTGTCCGCCTCTATTGGGACAGGACATATGCAGGCCGCAAGAGCCATAGAAGAATATTGGAAAGAAAAAGAGCCACACGCATCGATTACTCATGTGGACTTTTTAGATACAGAAACCATGTCTGTAGAGCATTTAATTAAGGGAACGTATATCAAGATGATCGACGTGTTCCCCATGCTATACGATATGATTTATCGCGTATCAAAAGGGGAGCGACGGGGGACTATTTTGCAAACTGCATTATCGTATCTCCTTAAAAGTCGTATGCTCAAGCTTGTTCAACAAGAGCAGCCAGATGTGATGGTCTTTACCCATCCATTTCCATGTGGGGCTGCGTCTATTTTGAAGCGCCAAGGTCATATTGATGTGCCATTGGTAGCGATTATGACGGATTTTAGTAGCCATCAATTTTGGCTCTATCCACAAATTGATACGTACTATGTAGCGACCGAGTCTATGGTCACCGAAATGGTATCTGCTGGTATTGATGAAGCTCGTATTCATGTGTCTGGTATCCCTGTGCGCCGTTCCTTTTTCCGTGATGCTATTGAGGAATATAGCTTAGAGGAACCTGTGAAAGTACTCGTTATGGGTGGTGGCCTTGGCTTGGGCTCCCTCGAAACGGCACTTAAACATTTAGATGAGGTTAATGGTATCGGTGAAATTACAGTAGTAGCCGGTCAAAATACATCTCTTTATGAATCCTTAGTTACCCTTAGTGAGTCCATGAAAACAAAGACTATTGTATATGGGTATACCACAAACATTTCAGAACTTATGAAATCATCGTCCTTACTCGTTACAAAGCCTGGTGCTTTGACTTGTATGGAGGCGGTTACAATTGGTTTGCCTATGGTATTCTTTAATGCTATTCCCGGACAAGAAGAGGCCAATGCAGAACTATTAGAGCTACGGGGCTGTGCTCGTTGGGCCCGTGATATTCATAACTTAGAAGACGTTGTGACCGCACTTCTTATTAATTCTCCAAGACTACAACAAATGTCTGAGCGCGCTCGTGAATGGCATGTAGATGGAGCAGCTAATATTGTAAATAGCTTAATTGAAATTTTAGACGCTAAAAAGCAGGCGGAATTAGTACAAGCTGAAGAAGTAATTGGCTAATCAAACTTTGATATAGTACAAGAAAAGCGATGACCCTAGAGTCATCGCTTTTGTATTATTGGTATTGCTCAATATGTTCTTCTCTAATTCTTTGTAGTGTTTCTAAGAACTCATCTGTGCTTTTAGCACTATCTAAAAGATCTTTTAATTGATAAGAATCATCCAATGTAACACTCCATTGGAAGGAGTCATTATCATCGTATACATTGAATACGATTGGTGTCTCCAAGTCCTCTGGCATATGACCGTCGTCGTCGGACACAGTTGCATAGGTGCCATCTTCTAAAAGCTCAGTAAATAATGTGTCATACCCATCGATGTCGATAAGTTCAAAGTTAATACTTTCATAAAAGTCTAAAAGCATATCCGTCGCCATGTGGACCTCCTCATGAATATATATGTTACGTTTATTCTACTGAGGGCGAATGTTACTGTCAATGGTAATGTGTAGTATAATAAGTAACAGAATTACAAAATAGGAGAATAACATGAACGTTATTAGTTTACAAAATATAGAGAAATCGTATGGCACAAGGCTGCTTTTTAAAGAGGTAAATATTACATTTACCACTGAAAAACGACTGGGTCTTGTGGGCATCAATGGCACGGGGAAATCTACGTTCTTAAAAATATTGGCAGGCCAAATGGAGGCTGATAAGGGCACCATTGAGCGCAATGGCAAGGCAAGTATCCATTACTTAGCGCAAACCCCTGACTTTGATGCGGAATCCACCTTGCTAGAGGCCGTTCTAGATGGGGACCATCCTCGATTACAAATGGTAAAAGCCTTTGAAACCATTAGTCGCGAATACCGTCAAATGCAAGAAACTGGTGGAGATGATGCTAAATTGTCTCGTAACTATATGAATGCCTTAGAACAAATGGATCAGCAAGATGGTTGGCAAGTAGAGCAGGAGGCTCGTATCATTTTGTCTAAACTGGGCTTTCCCGATGTAGAGCAAAAGGTAGCCTTGCTATCTGGTGGTCAAAAGCGTCGTTTAGCGCTTGGTCAAGCGTTGCTATATCCATGCGATTTATTATTGCTAGACGAACCGACAAACCATTTAGACGAAGATAGTATCGACTGGCTTGAGTCCTATTTAAGTGCCCGTCAAGGAGGACTCTTAATCAGCACCCATGATAGATATTTCCTTGATTCTGTATGTAATGGTATTTTGGAGCTATCTAATCGTCGTATGTATCAATACGATGGAAACTACGAAGAGTTTATTGCTTTGAAAGCCGACAGAGAGGCTCGTGAGGCGGCTACGGAAGAGAAGCGTCGCCAGTTTTTAAAACGAGAAATTGAATGGGTTCGCCGTGGTGCCTTGGCGAGAACTACAAAACAAAAGGCTCGTTTAGACCGCTATGAAAAACTAAAAAATATGGAGAAAACGCGCCGTCCCGACCAAATGGATCCTATTGCATTAAAGACCCGTTTAGGAAAAACCATTTTCGATATTGAGCATTTAGAATTTTACTTTGATGAACGACCTATGATTAAGGATTTTACTTATCATGTGGTGCGCCATGACCGTATCGGTATCGTAGGGCCCAATGGCGTAGGGAAGTCTACCTTTATGAATATCCTTGATGGTACCTATGAGCCTACAAGCGGTACTATTGGTAAAGGTGAGACGGTTCGTATTGCTCACTTCAAACAAGAACTGCCAGAGTTCGACGAAGATATGCGTGTTCTTGATTATATTCGTGAAGACCATTCTTATATGGTATTAGGTGATGGATCTACTTTGAGCGCTGGGCAAATCTTAGAGCGCTTCCTTTTTACCCCTGAACTTCACGGTGTGCCGATTCGCAAGCTTTCTGGTGGTGAACGTCGTCGATTATATCTCTTAAAATTGCTTATGAGTGCGCCTAACGTATTATTGCTAGATGAACCAACGAATGATCTTGATATCCCTACATTAGAGGTATTAGAGGATTTTCTAGATTCCTTTGGTGGTGTCATCGTTACTGTATGTCATGATCGGTACTTCTTAGACCGTGTAGTAGATAAGCTATTTGTATTCACCGGTGATGGTCACATTGAAATCGTTCATGGTTCCTATTCTGATTACAAGGATGCTCTTAATGAAAGTAGTGGTGGAAAGCGCCCGTTTTATATGACAAATAGTAGCACAGCGTCTAGTGCCAAAACTGTAAGAACTGTAGAAGCTGACGATATTGATACTGATGACTCTATTCAAAATCAAGCTAATCTTTCCAATTCTTCTGGCGATAATAGTGGTATAATTAGTGGTGAAGTAGATACTTTCAAAGAATCCCCTAAGAAAGGCCTCAATAAAGCGGAAGAGGCGGAGTATGCGAAAATTATGGATGAGTTGCCAAAACTCGAGCATTTAGTTAAGGGCCTAGATGTGATGATAAGCCAAGTCGCTACTGATTATGAAAAAATGCAAGCCTTGATGGCTGAGCGAGAAGAGACTCAATCCCAAATAGATGCGCTTACCGAACGGTGGATGGAATTGGAAGAACGCCTATAAATTCACGTATCATGCGATTTATTAATACCTGCTATGCAAAGGAATTACAAGTAGTTTTATTGATAAAATATACAATGTATAGTATAATTTCTTCGATTAACGATAACAACGTTACCTAAGTAGGAGGAAACTCATGAGTAAGTATGAATTCTTAGACCGTCGCGTACCAATTGAAGACGGAAATATTGCATTAGTTCAAGATTTGTCTAAATGTAAAAATTGCTCCTTATGTCGTAAAGCTTGTGCTGTAGATATGGGTGTATTTGATTATTATGATTTAACAACTAATGGGGATCATCCAATTTGTATTCATTGTGGTCAATGTGCATCTATTTGTCCATTCGGATCCATCAATGAACGCAGCGAAATTGATGAAGTAAAAGCAGCAATTGCTGACCCTAATAAAATCGTTATCTTCCAAACGGCACCAGCTGTTCGTGTTGGTTTAGGTGAAGAATTTGGCCTTGAGGCTGGTACTTTTGTAGAAGGTAAAATGGTTGCAGCCCTTCGTAAATTGGGTGGTGACTATATCCTCGATACAAACTTTGGCGCTGACATGACTATCATGGAAGAAGCATCTGAGTTGTTAGAACGCGTTATCAACAGTGATGCGGTATTGCCTCAATTTACATCTTGTTGCCCAGCATGGGTTAAGTTTGCAGAAACATTCTATCCAGAATTCTTGCCAAACTTGTCCACGGCTAAAAGTCCAATTGCTATGCAAGCGCCTACGCAAAAAACATATTTTGCTGAAAAAATGGGCCTTGATGCGAAACAAATTGTTGCTGTTGCAGTAACACCTTGTACAGCTAAGAAATTTGAAATTCGTCGCGAAGAAATGAATTCTTCTGCTGAATACTGGGATGCACCAGAAATGCGCGATACAGATTACTGTATTACGACACGTGAACTTGCAAAATGGTTGCGCGCAGAAGACATTAATTTTGATGAACTTGAAGATTCCGCATTCGATCCATTGATGGGGGAAGCTTCTGGTGGTGGTATCATCTTCGGCAACACTGGTGGCGTTATGGAGTCTGCTATGCGTGCAGCTTACAAAATGGCGACAGGTGAAGATGCACCTCAAACATTGATTCCATTTGAAGCCATTCGCGGTATGGATGGTGCTCGTGAAGCTGACGTAGTAATTGGGGATAAAACATTACACGTAGCAGCAGTACATGGTACTGGCAACTTGCGCAAGTTTATCGAACGCATGCGTGCAGAAAACATCCATTATGACTTCATCGAAGTAATGGCTTGCCGTGGCGGCTGTATCGGTGGTGGTGGTCAACCACGTGTTAAATTACCGATGGCTGACAAAGCTCGTGAAGCTCGTATTGCATCCTTGTATACTCGTGATGAAGAGGTACAAGTGAAAGCAGCTTGTGATAATCCTAATATCCAAAAATTATATGCTGAATTCTTCGATGGCAAACCTATGAGCCATAAAGCACATCACATGTTACATACTACATTTGTGAGCCGTGCAGCGGACTTAGGCCCTAATGGTGCTTGTACGCCGGCTACATGTCCAACATCTGTGCCTAACTTGAAAAAGGCAGCAGAAGCGGCCAAAGCAGCAGCGGAAGCAAATTAATAAAATGTGAAGTAGATAGTTGATGATGACATCAGCTGTCTGCTTTTTTGTTTTTAAACATATTTATGGTGATATTTTATGATAATATTTTCTGTAATATATTCGATGATATTTTATAGCATACCTATAGATAATAAGACTTCACATAGTGAAATAGCACATATGCTATATACGCATAGGGGTTAAAATATAGAGATTGGTAAATTAGTTTAGGAATTACTGTTAGTGTGCTATAATTAAGATATTATTATAGAAGCAATCAATACTGTTTCAGGAGGATCTTCATGGCTTTTAAATTAAAAGGAAAAGAAGAAAAATTTTTCAGTATTTTAGAAAATCATGCTGCTCTTACATATGAAAGTGCAGAGATGATGGAACGTGTGTTTAAAGGCGAAATCTCTAAAGAAGAGGCTTTTCTTGAAATTGATACAAAGGAAAAAGCTGCCGATGAATTAGTAAGCGAAACAGTAGAGCGTTTGCGCAAAACATTCATCACTCCAATGGATCGTGAAGATATTCAGCTCTTGATCGACCAATTGGATACTACATTAGATAATATCAAAGAAATTATGGATAAAATGGTTATGTACCACGTTGGTAAACCAAGTGATGGTGCTATCCGCATGAGTGAAATTGTTGTAAAATGCGTTAAGCATATCAATAAATCTATCGGTTACATGGGTAGCCTTAAAAAGGACCATGTTAAGGTAGAAGGCCGTGTACACCAAGTATTGAAACTTGAGTCTGAAGCGGATAATATTTACCACGAAGAAATGGCAAAACTCTTTACTGAGTGTACAGATCCAATTGAAATCATCAAGTGGAAGGAAATCCTTAGCTCCATGGAAGATGTAATCGATGGTTGCGAAGATTTGGTTGGTACATTCCGCCGGGTAGTATTGAAGTATGCTTGATGCTCAATATTTAGTATGGCTAGTTGTATTTTTGGCATTAGCCTTCGACTATATCAATGGCTTCCACGATACAGCGAATGCCATTGCTACATCCGTATCCACCCGTGCTATTGAGCCTAAAAAGGCGATTATGATGACTGCAGCGCTCAACTTCTTGGGTGCTATGGTTAGTACAGGTGTTGCGAAGACTATCGGTGGTGACATCGTTATGTCTGCATCTCTTATCAATAGTAGTATCATTGCAGCGGCCCTTATTGGTGCCATTACATGGAACTTGTTGACCTGGTATTGGGGGATTCCAAGCTCCTCATCCCATGCGCTTATCGGTGGTATCATCGGTGCCGTAGGTTGGTCTGTAGGCTTTGATGCTTTAAATGAGGCTGGTATCTTAAAAATCTTCTTATCCCTCATTTTATCTCCAATCGTAGCCATGATTGGGGGCTATATTGTGATGAAAGTATTATTGCTCATTTTTGGTAGATTTTCTCCAATCGTATTGAATAATAGATTTAGATCCATGCAAATTGTATCTGCCGTTATGATGGCCTTTTCTCATGGTTCTAATGACGCACAAAAGGCGATGGGTATCATTACCTTAACATTGCTTAGTGGCGGTTATATTGATACATTAGACGTACCATTATGGGTTAAACTTTGTTGTGCTACGGCTATGGCTATGGGGACTGCAGTGGGCGGTTGGAAAATTATATCTACTATGGGGACTAAGATTTTCAAATTAGAAACTATCAATGGTTTTGCTGCTGATTTAAACTCTGCCATCACTATTTTTACAGCTACATTCTTACATTTACCTGTAAGTACCACACACGTTGTAAGTGGGTCTTTACTAGGTGTAGGTTCCTCTAAACGTCTTAAAGCTGTTAACTGGGGTGTAGCAAGATCTATGGTGTTAGCTTGGTTTGTAACAATTCCATTATCTGGTATCGTAGCAGCCGTCGCTTACGAAGTAGGTCACTTACTATTTGGTTAATACATAACTACATAACAATACAAAAGACTGCGAAAGCAGTCTTTTTTTGTAGGGACTACTAATAAGATGACGTCTTAGAATAGATAATAGAGTTAGATTTTATCTGGTTTCAAATACTATATTCTATAAAAGCGATTTATCTATATTTGGCAACGTTGATGTTGGAATTCAAGTTGTATAGGAAGAAAAACTTATAAATATGTGGTTTTGTGAATTATGCGTTTTATTAATAAATGCAGTTTATTGCCTGTTTATAGGTTATTTTAGGTTTATTTAGAATGAATAACTATTGCATACTTATGTAACGGAGGTTATACTATCGGTAGAAGGAGTTTTTTAAGTGAAAAGTGAGGTAAGTATATGGCATGGGGTGGAACTAGACGCGGTGCCGGGCGCCCACGTAATCCTATTAAACGTATTGGTAGAACTATTCGACTCAGTGATGAAGAATTTCTTTCACTAAAACCCTTGATCATGGCCATTAAGGCTAATAATGATAAACGATATAGGCAACAATGTGCTAGAAACGTATAAATGTATACATAGATAGATAAATATATATACATACGCATACATAACTAATTAGGCATTGTCACAGCATATACAACTTAATAAACTTTAAATCTATTTTACAATAATCTATTATTCCTAAATCTTTCAACTACAACACATCTCTACTCTCTAAATCATATGCTGTGTGCAATACAAGTAGTACGAAAAGGTCCCAATTCTTTTGAATTGGGACCTTTTCGTTGATCATAATTAGGTAAATTATATTAGTGTATTATCAGCTATATTAGTCGATTTTAACGCCGTGAATTTCTTCAGCTAAACGTTTTAGAGTATCAACTGTACGTACACCAGGCGTGATTTCAGAAAGTTTTACACGGATAAAGTGACCTTCTTTAACTGCTATGATGTCTTGAAGTTGAGGATTTATAAAATAATTGTTTTGGATGTTAGATTTATTCATTTTGATAAGGACATTGTTATTTTGATATATGAAAAACTTCTTTTAATGGCTATAATAGAAATATATGTATAGATGTAAGCTTAGGAGGTGTTAGCTTGTTACAAGATTTATTATCCGAGGATAATGTATCGTTTCACTATCCCGCTGAAACGTGGGAAGAGGTAATTCGTCACGGTGGCCAACTCATGGTTGATGCTGGTTTTACTGATCCATCTTATACAGAGGCTATGGTTGAGGTGGTACGCGAAATGGGTCCATATATTGTATTGGCTCCAGGTCTTGCGATGCCACATGCTCGTCCTGAACATGGCGCAAAACGAGTAGGTACAGCCTTAGTTACGTTGGAAAAACCATTGAACTTTGGTAGCCCAGATAATGACCCTGTATCTGTAGCATTATTCTTATGTGCTCCTAATAAGGATGAGCATATTCAATTGTTGACAGATATCGCTACTTTGTTTGAGGATGAAGAATTCTTAGATGCTGCTGTTGAGTTTGAAAGTATAGATGATGTACAAGTATTCTTGGCAGAGCATTTAGACGATCAATAATAGATATAGAAGGAGGCAATTATGATTTCTGTATTAACTGTATGCGGTAATGGCATTGGTTCTAGCTTGATGCTAAAAATGAAAATCGAAGAGATTTGTGCTGAAAACGGCATTGATGCACAAGTTGAATCAATCGATTTTAATGCGGCACAAGGTCGTAAGGCTGATCTTATCGTAACTGTAAAAGAATTGGCAGAACAATTCGAAGGTAAAAATATCGCTATTGTTCGCAGCTATATTAATAAAAAGAAAATCACAGAAGATGTTCTTGAAGCATTAAAACAGGCTGCGCAATAATTTTTAACAACTATATATAGGAGGTACTGCCATGGAAATGGTATTAGAGTTCTTACGTGACGTGCTGTCTCAACCAGCACTTTTAATTGGTATTATGTCATGTGTAGGCTTAGTTGCTTTGAAACGTCCGTTTCATAAGGTAATGACAGGTACATTAAAGCCGATTCTTGGCTATTTAATGCTCGCAGCGGGCGCTGGCGTTATCGTTAGCAATCTTGATCCACTAGGCAAGATGATTGAACATGGCTTCCATATTACTGGCGTTGTACCAAACAATGAAGCTATCGTGGCGGTGGCACAAAAGGTTCTTGGCGTTGAAACGATGTCTATTCTCGTAGTAGGCTTATTGATGAACTTATGTATTGCTCGTTTCACCAAGTTCAAATATGTGTTCTTAACAGGTCATCACAGCTTGTTTATGGCATGCCTCATGTCTGCCGTACTCGGTACTGCAGGTTTGTCCGGTATGGAGCTCATCCTTGTGGGTGGTTTCTTGATGGGCGCATGGTCTGCGATTTCTCCAGCCATTGGTCAAAGCTACACATCTAAAGTTACTGATGGTGATGAAATTGCGATTGGTCACTTTGGTAGTTTAGGTTATTATTTATCCGCTTGGGTTGCTCAATATGTAGGTAAAGCTGAAGATAGCACAGAAGATATTGAAATTCCTGAAAAATGGGGCTTCTTGCGTGACTCTACATTATCTACTGCATTGACTATGATAGTATTCTATTTAATTGCAGCTATTGCAGCAGGCTCTGAATTCGTATCTACTTTATCTGGTGATATGAGTCCTTACTTATATGCTGTTATGAGCGCTATGAACTTTGCTGTAGGCGTAACAATCGTATACTCTGGTGTACGTATGATCTTAGGCGATTTGATTCCTGCCTTCCAAGGTATTGCTACAAAAATTATTCCTAATGCCATCCCAGCTGTAGACTGTGCTGTATTCTTCACATATGCTCCAACAGCTGTAGTATTAGGCTTCCTTAGCTCCTTCATCGGCGGTATCATCGGTATGCTTATCCTTGGTGCTGTAGGCGGTGTATTGATTATTCCTGGTCTTGTACCACACTTCTTCTGTGGTGCTACAGCAGGTATCTATGGTAATGCTACAGGTGGTCGTCGTGGTGCCGCAGTAGGTGCTTTCCTTAATGGTTTAGCTATTACATTCTTGCCGGCAATGGCGCTTCCAGTTCTTGGTCAATTAGGCTTCCAAAATACAACATTTGGCGATGCGGACTTTGCCGTAATGGGCCTTGTATTAGGTAATGCTTATGAATGGGTAGGTATGGCTGGTATTTATGGTATCGTAGCTATTGCCGCATTAGTACTTATCATTCCTAACTTTATCAAAACAAAAGGTAAAGTAATTAACTACGTAGAAGAGGATTAATGAAAACAACTGAGCAACATAGTAATGTTGTAGTTAGATATGTATTTCTGGCCATTGGTGCAATCAGTTTTGCCCTCGGTACAGCAGGCATCGTACTACCACTGTTGCCAACAGTTCCGTTTTATATGCTAACATTATTTTGTTTAGCCCGAGGATCTGAACGATTCCATAAGATGTTTTTGGAGTCTAGTTTATATAAAAAGACTGTTGGTGCTTATGAACGCGATAAGGCGTTGACATTGCGGACAAAGTTGTCCATTCTCGCTTCTGTTACTACTATAATGGCTATCGGCGCATATTTTAGTCAAAATATGCCAGTTGCTCTTATCGTGATGGGTCTCGTATGGATTGGTCATGTAATAGCATTAGCTTTTATTGTAAAAACAAAAAAGTAGAGAATTATCTCTGATAATTCTGAATATAGCCTTGTAAGTTAAACTGCATTGGTTTAACTTGCAAGGCTTATTTTATTATAAATTTAATAATACATAGGTAGACTGTGCAGTAAATAGAGTTTAATGAACAAAGCCTAATGAAAAAAGCTTAATGAACAGAGCCTTATATATTACTGAAAATATATTATGTGAATTACAAAAAGCAAAACTTATATTTGTAAATAAAAAATGAATTATTACTATTTTTAATTTGACAATGGATATCAATAAGTATACTATGATAATTATGTATATAGTAATTTTTATAGTATTTGTGTATATGGTGATAGTATGAATCCACATAATCATGCAGTTTCACATGCAGGAATTTCTATGTCGAGACATACAGTGTTTGACGGTATCGATTTGATGTTCCTTGATGTGAAACAAGAAACGATTCAATTTTATGCTAAATCACATACAAAGACGTTTGCCATAAATCATTGTGAAGAGGGGCGCATTGAGTGCAAGTTTACATCTGGTGATTATTTATATATGGGGCCAGGTGATATGTCCATAGGGTGGCATACTCATGCTGATTATCAACATGAGAACTACTTCCCTACAAAGCTCTTTAAAGGGATTGTATTACTCGTAGATGTTGAAAAGGCTCAACCCGTATTAGATGCACTTGTGACTGAAGCACGCATCGATTTGACTCAATTAGCAAATCGATTCTGTGAGCATTCTGACTTTGGTATGATGATGGAAGAGACGGAATCTGTTCGTCAGATTTTTTCTAGTTTATATACAGTGCCTGATCAAATCAAGGGGCACTATTTTAAATTAAAAGTTATTGAAATCTTCTTATTGTTATCTGTTATTTCTACAACTAATCATGAAAAGAGAAGTTCCTATCGTAAACACCAAGTAGATATTGTAAAAGCTGTTAATGAACATATATCTACACAGTTTATGAAACGGCTTACCATAGACTCCTTGGCGGAGCAATTTGATATTCCTACATCAACATTAAAGCGTTGTTTTAAAGGGGTATATGGTACGACAATCCATCACTATTTAAAGGAATGTCGTATTAATGCAGCTAAGCGCTTACTTCAAGAGTCAGATCAATCTATTTTAGAAATTGCTAATGCCGTAGGCTACGAGAATGGCAGTAAATTTACTAGTGCATTCAAAGAGGCCACAGGTGTGACGCCAAGTGCCTATCGTAAAGTATAAATACCTTAAGTTAAGCCAAAGTAAACCTAGGCGTGCATTATGATGCTTAGTAATATATATAATATAAGTATGTAAGGCTTAGAACGAGTAGGTTATAAAAACTGAATATTGTCCGAAATGTATATTTTTGGTCTTTTCGGAGTAGATATGCAAGATACACTTTGCTAACATTAAAATGTGAATGATATTCAATGTCATTATATGTTAGTGAAGTGTATCTTTTTTAGATGGTAGTGGGAGATACAAAATATATAGTTAGTTAGAAATTGAGGAGGGCACAATGAATAGGTGGGGACATACAAAACGTAACATCATTCTGTCGAGTGCAGTTGCCTTGTGGCTTAGCGCACCTCTCGTAGTTTGGGCGGATAATGCGACTGTTACTACAGATGTAGTTCATGTCAAAGGTACATGGGCAGAAGAAGAAGCAAAATTGAACTCACAGCAAGTGCAAATCATTACCAAGAAAGAGATTGAAAAGAAACAGGCGAAGTCCGTCGAAGATATTATATTTACTCAAACAGGTGTATCTAGAACCGTTGATGCTATGGGCCGTGTTGGTGTATCCATCCGCGGTGCCGAAGCGCGTCACACACTGATTCTTGTAGATGGTCAACCTGTACTCGGCGATTTTGACAAGTACTCTGGTGCAGCAGACGAAGTACAACGGCTAGGTACAGAAAACGTTGAACGTATAGAGGTTATTCAAGGTGCTGCCAGTGCTAAATACGGCTCTGATGCTGTAGGTGGTGTAGTTAATGTCATCACTAAAAAGGCACAAAAGAAACCATCTTTGCAATTAAATGCAGAAGGTATGCGTCGTAAGAGCGATGGCGATGCATTCCCATTCCAAAACTTCTTCATTCGTGCCGACTCCGGTCAAATGGGGAAATTGAAGGTAGGCTTATCTGGTAGTAAACGAGATCTCATGCCTGTATTGGCATCCGTTAGCCGACGTGCATCTGGTATGGCTTATGACTATGCGAAACATAATTTTAAGCCCAATGTACTTCGCCACTACGGTGATGCGGCGGATATCGGTCTTGTAGCAACTTACGAGGCAAATGACAAAAATAAATTTGAAATGCGTCTCAACCGCTATACAGAAGATCTTGTGCGCGATGTTAAACACTCTGACTCCGACTTAGAGCCTCAACAACATTTTAAACGTACCGCGGACCGTAATACAGCAAACTTACAATGGTCCTCTCGAGCTGGTAAAAGCGACTGGACTGTTGAAACTAACTACTCCCGTATTAAAGAAAATGACGTAGCCCTTATCAGTTATACTGGTCGTTCTGCGTATGAAGGCTCCAATGAGTTACGCTATATCGATAATATCGATCACCGTCAATTAGACATTCGAGCTAATGCGAATACACAGCTTAACAAAAATCATCTGCTTAGCTACGGCGTAAGCTATGCTCGTGAAGAAGGCTCTGGTAGCCGATTGAAGAGCTCCCCTAATACAAGCACTATGTACATCGATCCATGGGATTACGATAAGAGCTTGCTAGTGGATAAACTTGACCGTATTGTAAGACGTAAAGGTGATAATAGCATTAAAGTGTACTCTCACATCCACGACTACAAATTCATTAATTCCGGTGGGGGGATGCCGCAATGGGATATGGATTATGAATACTATGGCGCAGAAACAGATGCCCAAAAACCAGGTATTACATACGATGACTATATAAATTATGGTCTATCTGAAAGCCGATTAAGTGATTGGTCTAGTACATCCCCTAATAATCAACCTGTAACGGATGAGTTTAAAGCTCGTTATAAAGCCTTAGAAGATCGCTTAAAAGCAGAAAATCCTGTATTATCTGCCACACGTGCCAATATCGTAGGTGACTACTTTAAATATGGCGAGTCCAATGACCCAGAAATGCGTAAAAAGGCGCCTAAATTAAATGGCAAAGCCTTCTTAGAAGAGTACCGCAATCGAGACCAACGATTGACTACTGGTAGTGGTACGATTCGTAAAATAAACGCTTACATTTCTGATACTTGGCAAGTGAATAAGAACTTAACACTGTCTCCAATTTTACGTTTTGACAATAGTAGCTTGTTTGGTTCTAACCTATCTGCTTCCTTAGGTATGACTTATAAAGTAAAGGGCAATACACACCGTAGATTTAAAGCCAATGTAGGTACTGGTTATACTGAGCCAGGTATGGGCGAATTGTGGTATAACTGGGAAATGTATGCGTCCAATCCTGTAGGGATTGGGGTGGCAAAACTCGGTTGGTACTGGGCTGGTAATCCTAATTTAAAACCTGAAAAATCTGTCAACTTTGATATGAGCTTGGAAGGGGAAAATAAAAATACTTATGCTCGCGTAGGTGTATTCCATAACCGCATCAAGAACTATATGTCCGTGTACTTCACAGGGGACTTCATGGACTTTGCACCATACCTCAAAGGAGATGCGAAGTACCAACGAGCACCAGATATGATTTACAGCTTTAAAAATATTGGTAAAGCGGAAATCACCGGGGTACAAGCGGAAGTACAGCAAAAGTTCGGCAAATATTGGTCTGGTAAGTTAGGTTATACATACTTACATGCCATCAACAAGAGCGATCCTTCAATGCCTCGTCAATTGCTTGATAAACCAATGCACAAGGTTGACATCGGCATTACTTATGACAATCCTAAATCCGGTTGGAATGGTTCCATTTGGGGTGATTACTATATCAACATGCTTGATAGTAATACCCTTAATAACGGCGGTAACTACTGGCCAGATATTTTGGCTGGTGATGCAGGCGTTTATAATAAACAAACTTATGAAAAGAAAACATTTGGCATTTGGAACGTAATGGTTCAAAAACGATTCAATAAAAATGCCATGATGTACTTTGGTATCAACAATATCTTTAACCATCGCGATGATGACCGTGCCACACAAGAACGGGTATACCGCGTGGGTGTAAATCTTAAATTCGGTGGTGGAGATGGTACAAAAACGACGGCTATCGGCAAGACCAAAGAGGGTGCAAAGGCTGGCGTAGTAGGTGCAAATGGTGAAGTTGGTAGTGCTGAATCTGGCGCACAAAACGTAGCGGATGTAGTTCGCTTAACTGACTTTATTCGTTCTGATTTTGATATCACAAAAGAGCGTGGTGTTACATTAGTCGGCGACTACAGAGCACGCTGGATGGCACATGATGGTTCTAATAGACCTCAATCTCCATTTAGAGCTAACTCCGCTATCGGTTCTGCGAAAGCGAATATGTACGATGCTAATCGTCATAGCTTTGAACAACGCTTACGACTTGGTTTTGATGCACGTCTTAATGAGTTTACAAACCTCAAAGTTATCGGCAGTGCGAGCGGTATGAGCGGTGTCGATACAAGCTGGACTCAATCTGATTCTAAAGGCTTTAACCATCAACGACTCGATACAGTGGATCTCACAAGACGGGTTAAAAAATGGGACGTATCAGTGGGCCGCTTAACAGAGCCAATGGGGGCTAGTGGTTACTGGTTTGGCCAATCCTATGATGGTGTTCGTGCCGTTTGGAATGGTCACGACTCTCAAGTTCGTATCGGTGTTGGTACTTTCAAACATAGTACAGGCATTACTGATTCTGCCTACACTCATGCAGTACATGAAGTTATCTACAGACCACCAACAGCGGCTGAATTAATTGGTATTAACCGTGATGAGTTCCCATACGATATTGAAAGTGCTACAAAAACCGGTTCTGATGGTGAGAAAAAATCTAGTGAAGATCCAGCTTCACCAGATAGCCCTAATGGTATTTATGATTCTACTTACAAAGGTAAGACCGATAGCCTTTACTTCTATCAACAGCTAAAAGGTTTGCAAGATGAATATGAAGCGTATAAAGCTACATTGAATCTAAGCTGGAGCAATCCAAATCGGGATCAAGAAATTGAAAAGGCTAATGCTAAGCTCGTAGAAACACAACAAAAACAAGCTCAAGTGATGAGTCGCTTACAAGATATTCTTACAAAGGCATACCCTACAGATATGGCAGAGAAAAAATTCTCCCTCGATATTCCATCTGGTGGTTATGCAATGTATGAAATCACTAATAAGAATACAGGGGAAAAACTCTATAAGACTGGGGACATTATGTATAATGTGAACTCTTCTTTATACCCTGAATCCTTAAAAGAAAAGGCTAAAGGTCTTATCATATCTACTGATAATAAAGATGCTTTAGTAAATCCTAAAGCCTATGTTGAAAAACATGGTGACGACATCAATCAATCCGTAGCAGAAATTGCTAAATATAATGCTACAGATAACTGGAGTAACTATAACAATAGTGAGCTTGATGTGGTTTGGGTTAAACAGCCAGATGGGACGTTCAAACAATCTTATGATTACTATGGACAACCGGCTAGTGATTATGAGTTCACTGGTTACTTAGGTGCTAAAACGTATAAATACGATAGTGGTCGCTATGTATTTAGCGATTTTGATGCTAAAGATGCCATTTACAAAAAGAACTTTACAATGGCCTCCAATGATTGGGGTGAAGGTAGTTCGTACTATGGTTGGGGCATGCCAAATGCATTGTTCAACTATATGTATAATCTTGAAAAAGTTGTACATGATGCGGAGTCTGAAAATAAATTACCACGTGAAGCGATTGGTAAGATTATTGGTAACTTAATTCAAACAGAAGGGGTAGTTCTTGAAAAAGACACTGTACCAGCTATCAATAAAGCAGCCTTTGTTCAATACAAGAAACAAATAGGCTCTCGTCTTGGTTTACAAGCGTGGTATTTACGCTCCTTTGGCGGTAAAACCCATACATACCTAAATGCAAATGGCAATGGTAATGATGAACATAGCTTCTCCAATGTGGCTCATGTATTCGGTATCGGCGCTAAATATCAACTTGGTGCTAATGCAGCTGTTACCGTTGACTACGGTCAAAATCGTTCTAACCTTGGTCGTTACTTAAACGGTAATACTGTTTATGAACATGAAAGAGGCACTGCAGACTTTGCGCTTAAAGGTCATCAAATGGGCGGTGCACCACACTTCTGGATGGCTCGTCTAGATATTGGCCGTGCTGATCTAGATATTCCAAAATCTTGGAATGCGTTCATCGATTACAAATACTTTGAACATGGCTCCTTCTTTGGTGGCAATGGTACTGGCGCAGTGCCGGATCGTTATCTCGACGGTATTCGTAGCTTTACATTCGGTGCCGGCTATGTACCTCGCAAGGACTTACTCCTTGAGGCATTCTACACATTCGATGCGAAGGGCACTAATAAACGAGATACTTTATATGGTAGTGAAAGCTTTAAGTTAGGCGATTATACAAGAATTCAAGGGACCTATAGGTTCTAATATTCAGTCTGTAAACAGGCAGAAAGGTTACTAATATGGAAAACTTAAATTATGTCATTCACTTGTTTCATAGCGGCGGGTATGTAATGTATCCATTATTACTCTTGTCTTTCATGGTTATCGCTATCGCTGCAGAACGAGCTTTCTACTATCGCAAATATGCTGGTAAAACCTTCGTTGTTACTCATGCAGTTAATGAACTAGCAAAATTACAAAATTGGACAGAAATTGATAAAGTGATTAAAGAAAACCCATCTATTGCAAGCCGTATTGCAGAAGCAGGTTTGAATAATGCTTCTAGCGAAGAAGCTATGAAAACAGCCTTTGCGGACCAAATGGGTGTTGATGCAGTAGGTTTCCGTAAATATATGGACTACCTCAGTGCAACAGTAACAATCTCCCCATTGTTAGGTTTGCTTGGTACTGTAACAGGTATGATCGGTTCTTTCAGTATCCTCGACTCCGGTGCGGGCGCATCTGCTATCACTGGTGGTGTTGGTGAAGCCCTCATCGCTACAGCATCTGGTTTGTGCGTAGCCATCATGGCCTTTATTGTATATACAGTATTTAGTCATCGTTTGGATTCTATCATTAACCAAATTGAAAGTATGTGCGTCAGCATTGTTAGTGCTAAACGAGAAGGGTGGAAATAATTATGAATTTGCAAAGCTTTCGTATGAAAACTAAGCCGGAATTCATGATCATTCCAATGATTGATATCATCTTCTTCT
>ERZ772910.433-NODE-433-length-24624-cov-129.583418_pt1 | contig 24624 bp, 30 predicted proteins | sample MGYA00511357_ERZ772910 | MGnify/ENA primary metagenome ERZ772910 (study PRJEB29015, sample SAMEA2738096) | human oral metagenome | biome: human oral; feature: human-associated habitat; material: saliva | place: China | collected 2193 ... | reverse complement strand
GGAGTAGTGGTAGTCGGGTTCGGAACCGGAGTAGTGGTAGTCGGGTTCGGAACCGGAGTAGTGGTAGTCGGGTTCGGAACCGGAGTGGGCTGAGGAGTCGGCGTTGTACCATTTCCATCGGTTCCACCATCGACCTTGACCTCGATCGTACGCTCGAGCTTGATGCCGTTCACGTCAGCGACGTTGGTTGCGGTCTTAGCGCCGGCGGGCGTAGCCATCGGCTCAGGCGTGTAGGTGACGCACGTCTTAACACCCTCTGGGGCGGTGAATTCGATCGTGTTGTCGTTGATCTGAATTGCGGAGATGCCCACAGTCGTCTTGGGATCCCAGGTGTTACCCTTGGCGCACTTGACAGACGTGCTGAGCTTGGTGTACTCGTCGTGGACGGTGTACTTAATCCCGGGCTCAGCAATCCAAGTGATCATCCAAGAGGTGGAGCCATCAGGATTGACCCAGCCCCACTTCGAATTCTCAGGCTTAGCGTCCTCGTAGTGACCGCCGTTGCAGTCGTTGTCGCAGGCGCTATCCCAGTCCTTGTCTCCGAAGGCAAACGGCCAGGCCCGACCTCCAATAGAGATCTCGCCCCACTTCTTACCGACGACAGATTCCTGAAGGCGAGCGGTAGTCCACCAAATACCGGAAATATCGGTCTTATTAGCGACGACATCGGGGACGTTATCCACCGTGCATGTGAGAGTGCCCTTGTCAGTCTTGCAGGAGCCAATCCGGGTGTCATCGCTCAGAGTGAACGGGAAGTCGTACGCCCAGTTGATGACATCAGACGTAACCTTGAAAGTCTGACCGACCTCGAGCTTCTTGGTGGACCAAGCGCCCTTGACAGTCACAGGTGCAGAGACCTGGGAACTGCCTGAGGAAATATAGGTGATCTTGGCATCGATGGGGTTGTCTGCTGCGAGAGCAGGGCCTGCGGATCCACAGACAACAGCTGCGGCAATGCCGATAGACGCGAGTGCGCGATTCATGATGTTCCTTCCTAATACTAAGTTGTGAGTGGTCACTTGTTCTTAATGTTGCGGTACTCCTCGATGTACTTCTCAAGCTTCGGGCCGAAGGCCTTAAGAAGGAGGAATCCGATGAAGCCGGTAGCAGCGATCTTGCCGGTACCTCCGCCGAGGATCTTGGTGATCGCGTTGATGATCATCATGAAGGTGATGAAGGCGAGAATGATGATGAGCATGATGATGGTGCCGAAGGTTTCCATTGTAGTGACTTCCTTTCAGTTCGGACAAAGCCTATAACCCGTGTTAGGGGTTATAGGGTTGAGGGTGTCTCAGTTCTGGGATTTCTTGTATGCCTTCTTACGGGCACGGTTGGGATCGAGGGCGGCACAAACGCCAAAGAAGCCAATCATGAGGCCGAAAGTGAACATGGAAGGGGTCCTTTCTTGAGGGTTAGTTCTCATTAATAGACCCGTAGTTTGTGCTCGGCCAGTCTTCAGGCGGTTCTCCGTATTCAATTGGTTCATCTGTGAAAGTGACCGTATTGTTCTTGGTCACAGCTCTTCAACCGATCTTGAACCAGTTCGGCTGAGGAGCAGGCGTCAGAACGACCTCGACCGCCGGCGATCCGGAGGGCAGAAGCACCGGACGGAACTCAGGCTTGACGACAACGCCGCCATCCCATCCGAGCTCGTCACCAATACCGACCTCAGAGAGGTGAATCTGAGCGTAGAAGTCGTTCAGCGGGCAGGGGCCGCAGTTCAGCAGGTCTTCGGTGATGTTGTTGCAGTAGTGGCGAAGCTTCTCAGCGGTAGAACGGAAGGTGCGACCAGTGATCGCGTCCTTGCAGAGGATTTCTTCGTCACCGAAGACGACGATCGAACCCTTGGGAAGACCCTTCTCGGCCTCCTTCTTGTCGGCGGGCTTGCCACCGTTCTTGATGACCTTGACGGTCTCCTGGACATTCTGACGAAGCTCGTTCAGGTTGAGCTGAGAGACAGAGTACGCAGCGGCCAGCGCCTGGTACTGCTTGTAAGTGACGTTGTGCAGGGCCAGGATCGAGAAGACTGCAACACCGAGGGACGCCGCAGCGGGGATGTAGGTCATCCAGTGACGCTTGGTGAAGTCGAGCAGGTTGGTGGATGTGCCGTTGTCGGCGGCGACAGCCTTAGCGTGGGCCTTGCCCGAGGTCACTGCGGTTGCGACAGACGCTGCGACACCGAGACCCGTGAGAAGAATCTGGGGGTTGTTCTTGAGCCAGCCGAGAGCGAGCTTGATGGTGTTCTTGATGTTCATGATTGTTGCTTCTTTCTTGAAAATATGGTTGATCAGAGGTTGGTAATGTAGACAGTGAGGTCCAATCCGAGGATGGACGAGGCAGCGATCGGGATGAAATTCGGATCCGATCCAACCGCGAGCGAGTCAACGACGATGTAAGGATCTTGCTGTTCGAGGTCATCAACGATGACAATGTTCTTGGCGAATGCGCGTCGACGATCGGTCATGACGAACCGGAACGGGACAATCGCGTACTTCGCATCGGGCTTGTCAGCCTCTTCCATAGAGATAAGGATTCGTTCACCGGATCCATCGGTGAAGGTGACATCTTCGTGGTTGTGAGGCGGCTCATGCAGAGGTTTCACGGCGACTCCGTCAAGGTACTTACCAATGAGAACACCAAGAGCGGCGGTCTCAATAGGCTTAGAGCGAACCGGTGAAGAATGAGCAAGCGAGATCGAAATAAGCGAACCTTCGGGGATACTGAGGTCGACTTCGGAAATGTCGTGGATGCGGCGCAGGGCCATGTCAGAGTTTCCTTTCAAATATGATGTCAAAGCCTATAACCCGTGTTAGGGGTTATAGGATTGAGAATCAGTTTCCGAATATTGCTCGGTTGACGATTGTGTTGTACAGGTGGCAAGCGGGGATGACCACCAGTACGGCGAATAGAGCTTTGGTGAAAGACGAATCCGCGTTCAAAGTTTTCTTAACAAAAGAGAAAGCATCGAAGCAGACCATCAGGATAAGCCCGACGACGTACCAGGTGAACATCACAAGCATGATGCCAGCGATGACAACAGACGTGTCGTAGATGAATGTGAGCATGATGAGTCCTTTCGGGGAGGGTTGATAGTTCTCAATATTAGGACTGTAAAACATGCGCCAAAGCCTATAACCCGTGTTAGGGGTTATAGGGTTGAGAGTTCTCAGAGGAGTGTGTCACTCATCCGAGTCGGAAGAGTTCGAGGACTCTCGCAGACCGGCGATGGTCATAGCGCCAAAGAAGATAGCGATGGAGCCAAAGGCAGCAGCCTTAGCAACCGGGACGCTCTTCTCGGCGATCGACTTGATGCGATCAGAGAGAGGGGTCTTCGGGGTGGTCTCTTCGAGTTCGTTCGAGTTGGACATGGTGAGTTCCTTTCTTGAGGGGTTAGTTCTCATTAGTGTCGGAGTACTTTTTGCGCAACTCTTCGACTAGGTCGATCACCGGGTTTCGCATGTACTCAGCAATGAGTGCGAGGATACCCAGAATAAGCACGGGTACGCACATGATCATGATCATGGCAACAGACACCAGCAGAGCTTCCATAATATACTTCTTTCGCAAGTCAAAGCCTATAACCCGTGTTAGGGGTTATAGGGTTGAGGTTCAGTTTTCTTCGATTTCAGGGGTGGTGAGTCGGATCTTGAAATCCTTGTTGATGACTTCCACGCAGAGCTTGCGGAGCATCTCGTTCTTACCGTAGCAGGAGTAGTTGAACAGCTTGCTGTAGAAAACAATGCGTTCCATCCGGCCGAGGTTGTAGAATACGGGTGCAGCAATCGCGAGGGTAGCGGCAGCAACGAAGGAGTAAGCGTACTTCGACATGAGAGGGGTCCTTTCAAAGAGGGTTGATAGTTCTCATTATTCGCTGCGTAAAACGTGCGTCAAAGCCTATAACCCGTGTTAGGGGTTATAGGGTTGAGGGTATCAGAGCGGGCAATCCATGAGATCGCAGACGTCATCGAAGGTGTCTTCGGTCATGCCACTGTCCGAGCAGATATCGAGCAGAGTCTTGACACGATCGTGGTAGACGTTCTGGAGGTAATCGTGAGCCGAGTTGACGGACTTACGGTTAGCTTTCTGAACGCCTTCCAAGATGCCGGCAAGGTACACGTACCTGCTAAGCAGAGTAACGGACAAAACCGAGAGGCAAACGATGGCGTGGTTGCGGGTGAAGTTCATGAGAGGGGTCCTTTCAAAGAGGATTGATAGTTCTCATTATTCGCTGCGTAAAACGTGCGTCAAAGCCTATAACCCGTGTTAGGGGTTATAGGGTTGAGGGTTTCAGTCGTTGAGGTCGTGATCAAGGTCACGCATGAGAGCGTCAAAGACGTCTTCCTTATCAGCTCCCTCAGCAAGGTCGCGGTATGCGCGCCAGTACGAGGCAGCCACCTTCTTGAGGTGGATCTCGTAGCGGTCAGCGGAGAATGCGAGCCAAAGGTTGCCGAGGAAAGAGATGGCAAGGGCGGCGAGAATGACGATATCGATGATGGTGAACATGATGGTTCCTTTCAAAGAGGGTTGATAGTTCTCATTATTCGCCGCGCAAAATTTGTGTAAAAGCCTATAACCCGTGTTAGGGGCTATAGGATTGACGATCAAATCTTGAGGATGATGTCGATGTTCTCCATGAGGTTGTCGAGTGTTTCGCCATCAGTCTTGCCCTCCGATAGGTCGCGGTAGGCATTCCAGTACGAGTGCTTCATCTGGCAGAGACGATCTTCGCACCGGTCAGCCTTTTTCGCGATACAAACGGCGTAGAGGCAAGCGGCGATAGTGATAACAAACATGGTGGCGAGCATCATGAAGTTGACAGTAGACATAGCTGTTCCTTTCAAAGAGGGTTGATAGTTCTCACTATTCGCCGCGTAAAACTTACCGAAAAAAAACCTATAATCCCTGGTTTTCAGAGATCATAGGTTTCTTGAGTTGAGCTCTACTTGCGGAGCTTCAACATCGAAAATGCCTTCGAGGCAAGAACGTGGGTCTGCTCGTAGTTGAGGACCGCAAACAGACCGAGCAAGTACACCACGCCGTTGGCAATTGTCTCGGACGAAGGCATGAGCTTCTGCTTAAGGTCAGAGTCCTTAGCGAGCTCGTGCAGTCGTTCGAGGTTACCAACAGCAGTGGTGTACTCGTCGGTCGACGGGTCCTCTCCACCGAGCCAGTTAAGCACCTCGTTCTCGAGGTCCTCGGGTTCGTAGAGGCGTTCGACGTTAGACATAGCGAGTCCTTTCGTGTAGAGTGGGTAGTACTCACTATGTCTGGCGCTTTTTATGCGTCGGGCTTCGTGACCTTCAGGACGATGGTGTCACCGTCCTTGAGGTTAGTCGGCTCTGATGTAAAGTCAGCGTAGACGTCGTCGTGCTTCGTCACCACGAGGTTGCCGTGTGTCTCTGGAGTGTAGTTCTTGGACGAGATGCCCAGGGTCGCACCCAGGAACACGCCGAACGCCGTGAGCGTCGCGGTCACCTCGTTCGTGTGAGGGATGCCCCACACAATTCCGACCGCATTCACGAAGGTCGCGAGTGCGGGGATGATGAGAAGTGCGACATACTTGAGGATGTCGTATGTCTTGTTGGCCATGATTTGTTCCTCCCTTCGCCACCATCAGGTAGCATTGGTAGCTTTTCGATTCGCTCGAAAATATGTTGGGCCAGCCCGTTGCCGCCCATATCCTTGTATGGCTTATACAGCTCTTCGTAAAAGTCTGCGTATTCGCCTGACAGAATATAACCTCGCTCGAGGTACCGTTCGCCTTCCTCGATTATTCGAGCGCGAACAAGCACAAGGAGAAGTTCGTCTTCAGTGGCGTTGCGATCAGTCTTGGCTTTCACAAAAGCCCACAATCCAGAGCCTCCGAGGAGCGCCGACAATAGCGGACTGGAGAATTCTGCAATCTTGGTTAAATCCACTTATCGGTTACCTCCTCTCCATTTTGATAGAATCGATCAGGTTGGATTTTGATCGAATAATTTGTCTTGTCGCCGCCACTGATTGTTCGTTCGATGACATATCCCGATACGAGAATACCCATGACCGATAATTTCACCGGTTTTCCGATTTCAAGTCGTTGGAAGTTGTTCAACGAAATTTCGTCGATGGTAACTTCAACAGCCTTGAGCGGCTCGCATCGAATCTCTTCAGTGGTCTGTCCCCATTCCCGGGACGAGTCGCCTGAGATACATGTTTCGTATCGGTATGGACCTTTCCAGTCCGTAGTGTCTTGCATGTACGCACGATTCTCATACCAGGTACGAATGCGACCACGCGACGCCATACGCCAGTTTCCGTAATCTTTTGTTTTACAGATATACCAGTGTGTCGGGTGCTGGGGCAGTCTACGAGTTACTCGAGAACGAATCGAATCCAGCGCGCCAAGATCAACGGGATTGCTCGACGATTTGTTTAGAGATCCTATTTCCAACCAAACTGTAATGTTCGACGGGATATCCTTTGTTGGCAAGACAAACGATTTGAAGAACAGCTGGTTGTAAAGAGCTCCCGCATAAACATCGTCATACACGCTAGCGCCTGGATCAAAATCAATGTCGTATGCTGGGTGTTCTCCGTTCGTGTTGAGCTTAACCCAGAAAGGGAACCATCGATTCGCGTCGGTGTTGATACTATCGAGAGTGCCATTCAAAACGTCAAATGGATTGATTTGATCTTGCCACGGGTTTTTGTCTCGATATTTGTAGAACCAGCCACCCTTACTCTTTCGCTTCAAAGCCTCCCATACCGACGTACAGCGAACTTCGCTAATACCTTCAGATTCGTATACGATCTCTTCGACGATGAACGGCGTATTCGTGCTGCCCATGCAACATACGAGTATTCCAGGAGGCCATGGAAAGACACCTTTACATCTAAATGTCATCGACGCAGTATACAAACCCTCTTTGATGAGCATGTCGAAAACTGGGTGTGACCTAAAGGTGCACATGGCGCGGTCTTCGAGAACCTGAACCATGTTTGGCATACTACAGCCCCTTTCTGACCATCTTCAAATCCATGGCCACGAAGCATGAGCCATAATTTGGAATATCGAATTTAGCGGGGGGCCTGAGGGCTCTTAGAAATGCCATGATGTCGGGTAACGGAACCGCGGGATAGGCTTCGCTAGCGTAACACGTCGAGGATAATGGTTGATATCCTCCTGTGATACTAAACAGACGACCTCCGGTATCCGTTTTCGTCATTTCAAAGAACCCTTTTTCGGTCGTCGACGATCCCACCACCGTCGCGTTGAATTGCGTCAACCCTTGGCTGAAAATCTGCCAACTGGTGTCCCCGACTGGCGGAAGACCGATTCGCAACCTAGTGATGTCAACGTAACCGACCGATGAATTGATCTTATTAAAGACATCGTTGACGTCGACGACAGCTTGAGACCAATTTTGGTTACCGAACCCCGCGTAAATAGATAGATCAGGCCCGTATAACACGGGATTCTTAGTTGTAACCGTGAACTCGATCGTCGCCGGATTCTCGGAGTAGTTGTATTTGATCTCGCGAATAACGCACGTTTGCTTCCAAATCACATTCCGGTTGAACAAGATAGACGGCCTGGTGTACGTCGTCGTTTCGTTATACTTGTACAGAATGCTGGGAGCTTGAACACCGTCTTCCGTAAGACTGACCGTGAAGTCTTTACCGTTAGCCAAGGTATTCAAATAGTGTCTTGCGGGTGTTGTGGGAACAGGAACCGTTGGTGTTAAACGAACATTGATGTCAATTGGTTTATCCGTAACCGTTGTGACAACGTTTCCTGTGAAGTTGTATTCCGTATTGCTGCCGAACGACCCGCCGATTATCTGCCCGGCCCATCCATTGTATTCCTGGTTCAGAAATATGGATGCGAGCAGACCACTAGTTGGGCGAACTGCGATCTTGGAATATACCATGGGTTATACCCTCTTCATACGCTCAAGTTGGCGCTCAGTCTGACGGTAGAGGTCAGCGAGATCGAGCGCCTTTGGTGATTCGTTGTATTGGTTGAAGACCATTGGCTTCTGTGTCTGGAGTTCCTTGCGGAGCTCTCGGAGTTCCTGCTGTACTTGACTCCCATTTTGAACCGACGACGCGACAACATTCGCGTTCAGATCATTCATCGTGAGATTCTGCAGACCGTTAACCTCAGAGAGGTCGACGGTCGGCTTGATCACAGGATTCCAGTCGGCGTCAAGGTTTGCCATCGCGTTGACCATGTCATCGCCGAGACCCGACATAGCGCTGACCGCCTTGTTCTGGTTCCTGTCGATGCCCTGGACAATACCCGCCACGATGAACCCAGCCGCGGTCGCGAATACACGCGAAGGCGAGTGGATACCAAGAGTACTCTTAAACGAGCTAAGGGCACTCGAGGCGACATTGCGCATCTTGTTGTACAGGTTGCCGGCAACACTAGCCACACCGTTGACAACACCGTTGATGATGTTGCGGCCGATGGTTCCAGCCTGAGGTGCGAACTGGTTGGCCATACCAGTCAGTCCGTTCTTGATGAAGTTGATGATCGCCTTGATCAGCTTGTTGACCGCGGCTTGGAGCTCAGGTCCCTTCTGATCAATCGCGTCAGCGAATCCATTGATGAACGTAATGACGGCGTCCCACGCAGCATTGATGATGGTAACAGCCTGCGAGGCCATACCGTTGATCATCGCTGCGATGAGGTTTGCACCCGACGTAGCCAGGTCTGGTATCTTGGCTGTGATTCCGTCGATCAGAGATTGAAGTAGTGTGAGCAGTGCTTCAACCATCAACGGAACGCATTCCTTGACGGCGTTGATCCATTCCTTCAGCAAGGCTTGGTAAGCAGCGCTGAACTTGGGGATGTATTCGACAAGAGCCATGACAAGTTGCAGCAGAAGGTCGAGTACTGTGGAAATGACCTCAGGCCAGACATTGCGGAGGGTTTGAAGCATACCAGAGACGAACAAAGTCCAAATCTGAACCAGTTCGGGCATCTTCTGCTTCGCGGTATTGTATACCTGGGTAATGAACTGCCGCATGGCAATACCAGCAAGGATAATCAACTCATTCACGGCCGGTTCAAACGCTTTGACCATAGACTGGAGAGCGTTAGACATCGCCGGCGTCGAATTCTCGACTGCGGTGAACACACCGACGAGAGCCGCCTGGATTGCGGGAGCCGATGCTGCGATAATCGCTGCTGCCGCTCCAATACCCGACGCAACCGCGACAAGACCCGCTGCAATAGCAGGGCCCGCCGATGCTGCCAGAGCCAAGAATGCCGTGAACGTAATCGCCAGGAGTGTGAATGCCCCTAGGATTCCGATGATGACCAGACCCAGAACGCCAATAGCCACAGCCAAGGCAATTAGACCCGGGGCTGCACCAATAGCGAGATACCCCGCCGCGATCAGAATACCGAGGCCGATGCCGATTGCCCATAGACCGTTGCTGAGAGCATCCCAGCTAAGTCCGGCCGCATTCGACAAGGCCGTCGTGAACATACTCAACGCGAAGCTGAGCAATGTGAGTGCGGCAATACCGAAGATAGCACCTTGAGCAGCAAACGCCACCGCGACGATAGCCGCGACGACGAGAATCAGCTTGCCCATCGAGCTGAGAATTTCTCCCCAGCTATGGTTTGCCATCTGTACAATCGCCCCGACCGCGATGTTCATCGCAATTGCAGTCAGGATCAAGGAACCCGCTCCGACAATTGCCGTAGGAGGCATCAGATTCGCGATAGCCACAAGTAGTAGGATTACAGCGGACAAACCGACTATTCCTTGGAACAGTTTATTCATGTCCATGTAGCCCATTACCGCAACAGCGGCCACGAGCATTTGAATCGAGAATGCGAACGAGACCATCATCAGCGAAATGGCTGCCATTTTGCTGAGATCACTAGCGACCTTGTTCATGAGCAGAACAAAGCCAACCAGAATCCCCATCAAGACACCGACAGTGATAACACCTTGGGCAATCGCCTTAATCGGAAGCAGCCCCAGCGCGATAATCGGGATCACGAGCATGTTGATCGCGATAGCCATAGCTATCATGGAACCAACGCCCTTGATCATCGTCGCACTGTCCTTGGCCAGAAGCTTTGCCGCCATTGTCATGCCGAATACCAGAACCATGACGGCGCCGATACCCTGCGCTACAGTGCTTATCTTCATCGAGCCGAGGATCGCTACCGAGATTGACATCAGCAACAGCGCGACGGAGAGCGCCATGAAAGCGCCAATGACCGCACCAAGCTGCTTCTTGTCAATCTTCATCTCAGAGATCTGGGTCAAAGCGATGAGTAGAATCTTAGTGAGAACACCGATGGCGAGAGCACCTTGGATCAGCCTGCCTGTTGGGATCATCGCAAGCAGGAATAGCGAACCGGCCAGAATACCAACGGAGATCGCGATCTCGCGGAGGGCCTTCGCCTTGATTACGTCCTGCATAGCTTTCAGAGAATCAGTCAAGGCGTTGACCACACCACTGATCGAATCTCCGATCTTGCCGAACTTGTCGAACATGCCGCTGAACGAGTCAGTTGACTTCCGGAATCCTTCAAGCATCGTCTGAAGGGTTTTGAAGCCCGCGCCCAGACCACCGCCGAGAAGAATTCCCGACAGAAGATCCGAGATCGACAGATCCTTGAGGCTGGATCCAAGATTCAGCCAGAAGGTCTGGATCATCTTGCTGGCCTCGCCAAAGGCATTGCCGATGTTCTTCTTGAACGAATCGAACGCCTGAGACTCAGAAGCGAACTTCTTAATCCCGTCGATACCCTTAGTGATCCAATCGAGCAGATTTGCAATCGCCTCGACAACCGAGGAGCAGAACTCGACAATTCCCATTGCCGCCGTGTAGATGAATCCACCGACTGCGCCGAGAGTGTCGAATGCGTCCGAGGCCGCCTTCCCGAAGGTAGACAGTCCGTTGGCAGCGCCATCTGCCTCGTCGCCAAAGCCACCGAAGATATGCTTTGTGACGTCTCCAAGCTTCCCGAACAAATCGACGATGCTGTTGACGAGGGTCCCGAAGGGCCCAAACGACTGCATCATGGTCTTGAAGCTGTCGCCGATTGTAGACAAGAAGGTGTTGTTGTCGAGGTGAGCTCCCAGGTTACCGAAGATGTCACCAAGAGCTTTACCAAAATCCTTGACCGCCTGCACCTGAGGTGCAAACGTCTTGGAGATGGTATCGCCGGCTCGAGAGAATGCCTTGCCGACTCCAGAGACAGAGTCCTTCATCCGCTTGGTCGCATCAGCCCAAGCCTCGGCCATTCGGGGCGAAGCATCGTCCCAGAACTTCTTGATCCCCTTACCCGCACTCTCAACAGCTCCACCGAGGTGTTTACCGATGGTCGTGCTGATCGGGAGAATGGAATCAGAGAAAGCCTTAACCTTCTCAGACCACTTGGGTCCGATAGTTTCGGATAGCTTGGTCATGTTCTCAAGGAACGACGATCCGAATCCACCGAAGATGTTCTTGATCTTCTCGAACGGGCCCTCAGCTCCAGTCGCAAAACCGAAGATCGAACCGAATACGTTCGAGATGGCGTCACCAAATGGCTTGAATACGTTCGACACCGCCGTTTTGATGGTCTCGATGAATTCACCGAGAGGTTTGAGAACCGCCTCGAGGACGACCTTCAATCCATCAAACACTGGAGTGATCGTAACGTCAGCAATCTGGTACATCCAGTCAGCGAGCTTCTGGAACTTGTCGACAATCCAATCGAGGACCTTCGAAAGGCCTCCAAGAATATCAGTTCCACCGAGCATCTGACCGAGCCAGTCGCTGAAGACCGAGACGAGGTCTCCAATCTTAGCCGCGACTAGGATTATCGGTTTGATGATCGTGCTTGCCAGGATAACGCCCAGCTTGAACGCAGCTACTGCGATCTGAACAAACGCGGATCCAACCCCGATCAGAACCTCAAGAATCGGCGAGATGATTTGTCCTGCCATTTTGAAGACTTTACCGAGGTTGTTGGCGAAGTCGTCAGACATGATCAGCCACTGGCTAATCGAATGACGGAAGTAGTAGCTGAAATCGTACAGAGCCTTTCCGCCGTCACCTTGGAACGCGCTGAAGAACCCTTCGCCGATGGCCTTGAGAGGTTTGGAGATGGCAGTCCATAGATCGCCAATCCCATACCACCACTCGTACCAACCGCCGAGTTCATCCCAGCGATCGAGGATACCCTGAATGGCGTCGAAGAACGTTCCAATGCCGCCGTTAACCTCATCGGAGACTGCGGTCCACAGTTCGCGGGCCTTCTCGAAGTCACCGAAGATTGTTCGGAATATAGCAGCCCATCCGGAGCCAAGAGCTTCAGCCGTCGTGTCGATCAACTGAGAGAAAGTCTTGACCTTGGTCGCCGCATCGTTTGCGGTTGCAGCAAGTCGCATGATTTCGTCGGCCTGCTGCTCTGTATAACCAGCATTGAGTAGCTGCTCACGAGACAAGTCTCCGGTGTACTGCGTCAGAGTCTCGATCATGATCTCTGACGTCAGCCAGCCACTCGCAAGAGAGTTTCGGAAGCTGCCGGACTTGTCGATAATCTTGTCGACTTCGACGCCGTAGGTTCGAGCAGTTCGTTTCAGGGCTTCTTGGAACTGCTCGCCACCCATGCCGGCGTTGACAATCGAGTTCCAGTCCTGAAGTTTGACCACGCCGGTCGACAGAGCCTGCGAAAGCTGGTACATCGCGGTCGCGGCCTGCTCGGAAGACGAACCCGACATAGCCGCGACGTTCGACAAACCCTTGATGGCTGCGACCGAGTCCTTCAGACCGACACCTGCCGACGTGAACATACCGATGTTACGCGTCATTTCGGTGAACGAATAGATCGTTCGGTCTGCATACTGGTTCAGCTCGTCGAGGGCCGCGTTGATCGTTGCGGTGGTCTCACCCTTGGAGAAGGTATTCGCCTGAATAGTCTGAACCGCGTTAAGCTGGTTCTCGTATTCCTTGAAGCCGTCCAGAATAGGGCCGAAGGTAAACGAAGACAGGACCGAGCCACCGGCCATGAGGGCCTTCGACGCGATGTTACCCATAGCCACTGACGCAGCTCCGGCGAGCATCGAAAAGCTACTCGAAGAAATCTTCGCGGCAGCTCCGACATTAGAGGTGGCTGCGGCGGCGGTTGTGGAGTTGTGAACGATTGAGGTGTTGACATTCTTCACGCCATCGGCGATACTGCCCATGCGGTTAGATGCGTCTTGTGCAGCCTTGCCAACACCCTCGAGTCCGTCCGTCGACTGCTTGAAGTTCATCCCAGACTTAAGTCGGTCGACGTTACGGAGAACACCATCGACCCTACTGGTAAACTTCGAGTCATCGAGCTCGAGACTGACTACCTTGTTCTCAATAGACTTACCCATTGGTGATAGCCCTTTCTACCATTCGGTCGATTTCGTCAAATATAGGCTTCATCGCAGGGTTGATGTAATCTCGACCCTGGACGTATCCACCCTGTCTCGTACCATGTCCGTATTGCAGGATGATCGCAATGGGGACTTTAGACACGATGTGTGTGTTGTACCAAACGATCTTAACGCCTCGATTGGTCTGCTTAACCTTATACTGCCATGAGTTGGCAGTCTTCCCGGTTCCAACAGGTGTATTGGCCCGGAGGGCCGCCACGCCGCGATCACCGGCCGTAGCCAGCACGTCGCGAAGTTTACGATTCTTGACTTGTGTCAACCATTTTGACATGTCAAAGTCAGCATCGAACTTCATCTCGATCATGACGGCCCTCCTTTCTGTATCAGTCCCAGAGCGTGCCGTTGTTCAGCTCGTACTGGAGACATTCGACTGTGCGGTAGCCAGCGACACCGTCGACTTCGAGGTCGTGTCCTCGGTTCTTGAGATGCTCCTGAAGAGCGGTGATGGTATCGGGGCCGATCAGACCGTCTGCCTCGACACCTAGCTTCTCCTGAAGAGCCTCGACGACCTGAGACCCCTCAGCATCGTCGTCAGTCTCCCAACCGGTGCCAGCTCGCGTGACGACATCTTCAACGTCAGGATCCTGACCAGAAATGATACCGTCAGCAGGCGTACCGAGCGAAGCCTGGAGTGCGTACGTGGTCGCACGCCCCCACCAAGCGTCGGTCATCGAGTTGGTGCCCTCAGAAGAGTCCTCGGATTCTTCGTCAGACCAGTTGGGACGGAGCACGCAGTCGATGCCCCAAGAGCGCTGGCGTCGCCAAACGCCATTGCCGGCCGACTGAGAGCCGGCGTTAGACCCAGAGGTGTTGCCCTCGATAGTCTGAAGCCAGCCGTCACCGAGATTCGCCTCGACGATACCGACGTGGTCGGTGATACCGTCCGAATCCCAGTCAAACAGCACGACATCTCCGCGCTGTGCGTCCTCGATCGAGACCTGGTTCATGCGATGCTTGGTGACGTCCGTGTTGAACGAGAAACCACCAATTGCGTCGATCTCGCCGGCCATGTCGAAACACATGGAGACGAAGCACATACACCAGTAGATCTGGTCGGAGGGTCCTGCCAGCCAAGGCTGGTTCATCTTGTTGGCGCAATAGCGGCCAGCCTCAGAGCCCGGTTCCGGGTCGTCGGGGGCGTAGTAGCCAATGCGATATGCCGCGTGATTAAGAACGTCGTCAATCTTGCTCATCAAGACACCTTTCCTTCGAAGATCTCGCGGTTTGCATCCTCATGGGGATCCTGCCCCGGAGGAACCTGAGCGTTTTCAGGAATCATCCTCTACTCCCTGTTCTGGCTCTACGAGCCTGGTTCAAGGCCGCACGCTGAGTAGCCGAAGCCCTCGCGTCAGGCTTGGTATTGTTCTGCTTTGCGGCAGATAAACGAATCAACGTCAATAGCCGATTCAAGTTCCACTTGTCGCATTCAAATGGGATCCCGAGTTGAGTCATGTACCAGTAGATTAGTTCACTAGTCATGGTATCCCGTGGTCCGCCATTCGAAGGCGGATTCATCAAGACTGTCGCCGAAGCGTTGTCAGACAAATAGTCTGCTATTTTGACCTGGACACTCTGGTCAAGTCTCTTCACGAACCCGCTGGGGAGGGGCTGGTCTGACATACACTCGATGTAGTACACCAACTCTTCGCCAGTCTGGGGTGGTGTTTCCAGGAACGATCTCTTATAGACCGATTCCCACTCAGCCACCGCAGACAGTGAATGCGTTAGAGTGAGGGTGCATCCTTCCAGTGTAACGAATGTGTTAGTTCGCTCATCAAACCGCTCCTCCCCAGGAAGGTCCAGTTTTAACGAGATCACTGCAAGAGTGCGCGAAGCTCGTTAGGCATCACCAGGGTCGGGGTACCGGAGCCACCAGCGGCGACACCATACAGCTTGTCGGTGAGCTTCTTGTACTTCGCAGCCTCGAGCTTGGACGAGTCGATAGTCACGATCGACACAGGCTGGAAGCCGTCGATCTGGACCGGAATCGTCGAGCACTCCCACGAGAAGGAGATCGCTTCGGGAGAATCCGAGACAGTGTTGTACGCACGCTCAGAAGGAGCTGCCGACGCACCGTAGATGATGTGCAGAAGCTCGCCGAAAGCATCGCCCTTCGTGTCGTTACCGAGCTTCGAGCAGTAGGAGAACGCGAAGCTGGTACGAGGCTGCTGACCGAGGTTGACACCCTTGATGAGCTGAGCAGTGCCATCACAGACGGCGAACTCGTCGGGATAGGTGTAGGCCTCGATCGTAAACTTGAAGGAAGGCGCGCTTCGCAGCGTCAAATACTTGATGTTGTCGGCGTAGATGTCCGAGTTCTCGTCACCTTCCGGGGTCTCCGTGACGGTCTTAAGACCATTCCACGGAACGCCCTGTCCGTAGCGGTTGGTGACCGCGTCGAAGGGGAACAGAACGCCCTTACTGACACCAGTGTGGTACAGGTGCTGACCTTCTTCGTCCCACTTGATCTGTGCCATTTTGACTCCTAAATGTAAGTCGTGAAGACGAAATGGTTCATTCCGTCTGCGATGTATGTTGTGTCCAGAGTCGTGTATGGAATCTTGAGAATCTCGTCAAGAACCTCAGGCTCCGGTTCCTTAGTGATGAGTGTGACCGAGTACTCTCGAGCGCCCTTGTAGGGCATGTCATCCGCGCGGTCGAGTTTGATCTTCGACAGGTGAAAGATGACTGCTGGGTACTCGATCTTAAGGTTCTCAGGAGGCTGGAAGTAGACACGGTTGTGATCTACAGCCTTCTTGAGAAGGTGTAGAAGGTCTCTATACGTGCGCATACAGACCTCCCAGGTGAATTGTCAGACGGGGGTAGTTCACCCCGATCGACTGTACCTCCCATTTTGACCCTTTCCAGATGACATACTTGAGTGTCTCCAAGTATGCCTTGATCTTCGAGTCTAGAAGGATACTAACCTCGTTCGTGAGACGGAGGTTGGTGTTGGCTGAAGAGCTATTGTCGTTCCTCACATAAAGACTACGAATAGTCCCCTTGGCGGGAATTTCAATTTTGTCCTCAAGCCAGACACCTTCCTCCGTCTCACGAGTCATGACAAAACCCAGTTTGCCACTAAAACGAGACACGACCTCAGGCCTTCTTACGAGAGATTGTTAGAGCCGAGTACGGTGCCGTCAGGGAGCCCGACAGGCGGGTTTCCATCAGGTACTTGTACTGGTTAAAATCAATGTCAAAGGACTCGGCCATGCCAAGCTCTGCACCAGCGTTCGAACCGATTGTGTAGTCGCGAAGATCCACGACAATAGCGAGCAACTCGTAGTTAACGCCCTTGATCTCGTGCTCAAGCCCCTCAAACTGGGGAACCGTCACGATCTTGGTCACACCAAGAGCGGCTGCCAGAGACTGCTGAGTCTCGTACAGACGGCGTCCGTTCTTATCCTTCAGAAGCAGCATCTTGGTGAGGCGCTTCTTCGAGATGAAGAGAGTAGGCGCGCCGGAACCCTCAAGGTCTGCTGCCGCGAGAACGATGTCGTCGACAAGCGTCTCTTCGTTAGCGCTGGCATCGAGAGTCTTGTGGATAGCGTAAAGGTCATTCTCCTTGAGAATAGGACGAATGGCCTCATCGTCGACGCGATCGGGATCCGTGATCGAACGACCATCGCCAATAAGGATCGCGCGCGCGATTTCCTCGTTCAGCTTACCACGCATCTCAGACTTCAGCCAGGAGACAACGTTGAAATCGGTGATATCAACGATGTCATCCCGGTCCAATTTCTGCTTCTTGTAGATCGTGGTGGGAGACGTCGTACGCGTGAGCAGCTTGATGACCTCTTCGGTCTTCTTGCGGGCCTTAACCGCGTAACCCTTCGCCCGCGCCTTGTCGTCTCGAATATCGGCCAGGACCGACTTGATTCGAGCGAACGGGGAGTGCTTGGTACCGTTCATCACGGTCGCGACCCAGTCCTGATCGCGATCGATGGTGATCGGCTCATCCGTGATGCTCTTGGCGTCGGGGAACAGGTAGCCGATGTTCTCGATACCGTAGTCCGCGTGCTTGAGCTCGTCGGAAAGAGTAGTGCCGTTTCGCTTGGCCGTCTCAACCAGCTCAGCGAAATCTGCGTGGGACAGAGTATTCTGAGCAGCCTTATCGCCGCCCTCGAAGATGTTGTGCTTCATGTCTTCCTCTTCGTTGATTTCTTCAGAGTCCTCGGACTCCCCGTCGATGGCTGCGGCGATCAGATACTCGACCGCCTCCATTTGTTCGTCAGTGAGAGTCGAGAGAATCTCACCGATGGTGCGATCGCCGTCCTGAGATTCATCGTCTCCTTCGGTACGATCGTTAGTGCTATCATCAGAATCTTCGTGGACGGCATCTCCGTCACCCATTTTGATGATCGCGGAGTAACCTTCGCCGTCGGCATGAGCCATAGAGACGTTCTCGATGGTTGCCTTAGGATTGGCTCCTCGAAGCACGAGGGAGACCTCGACAATGTTGCCGTGTTCAACAACGTTGCCCTTCTGGCGAAGCTGATTTGCAAAGATCGACATGGCATTGATGTCGCCGTGTTCGATCAGTTCTCGTGCGTGCTCCGCCTGCTGGCTTCCGTTGAAGAATCCGTAGGCATAAACACCCTCGGGTCGCTTCTCCAACTGAGCGTGGCCAAGCACGTTTGTGACGTTGTCATGCCCATGCTGCCAGACCAGCGGAACCACAGCCCCGTCGTTCTGGTCAAAGGCATGGTGCGAGATGACGCGACCATCAGTGCACTTGACACTGGCCACGGTCGCCCATCCATCGAAGTCAGCGACCTTATCCGGTGCTGCCATTTTGAACCTCCGAATCCGAAGTTGAGCGTACATCAGCGTTTGCCGATGACGTGTATGGATTAGCCAACTGGTCGGCCTTGGGATCAGTTGACTGTGGTAGACCGATGATCGATCGAATCTCATTCGGTGTCATGACCTGGTTGGTGATGAACGTCTGAGCCATCGATGCGATACTATCGAGTGAAGTCGCTGCAAAAGGATCGCGAACGTAGATGATCCGCTGTCCTTGCGAGCGAGCAGTCTTCGTCAAGAAGACCATCGTAGCGGATTTCGTGATCGTGTCGAGGATCGGTTTCACAGTTCGGTTGTAGTACGATAGATTGGTCTCAGCATCTGCCGTTCCGTTGAACACCGCTTCGGTGAAACCAAGTGCGTTGTACAGCTGCTCTGACAGATACTTGACCTGGTCGAGCAAGTTGTTCTCAACGGGACGATTCAGCTGAGTGATCTTCTCGGCTCCATCGACGTAGGCCACGCCGATCTCCGAGTTACGAAGCTGAGCTTCGATCGCCTCGCGTCGACTCTCGGCCTGCTGCTGTCGCAACTCACCGCGAACCGAGTACGGAAGCTGAATGATGAGATCCAGCTTCTTACCCAGAGCACTATTGTCGATGGCGTCCAGGGCATCAAGCTTTCGCGCAAGTCTGTGAGCAAGCGAATTGTTGCTAGACGTGACATCGTACAACGGCGAATACACGATTGCAGATGAGTTCTTCGAAACGTTGATCGTTTCTCGGTGGCCAGTTCTGTCGTTATAGATGTCCACATCAACAGAAGTGGTGTACCAGTTTACAATGCGACCTACGCGAAGGGAGAGGATGTCGAAAGACCCCTCTTCATTCAGAGCGACGTCTGTATCCACTGGAACCAGTGCAGCAGAGCCCGTTTCAAGCATCGTGTACACCAGCTCGTAGATGAGAGCGTTCGACGTCTGATCGATGTTGGCCATCAACGATAGGCACTCGTTGAGATTGGTGTTCTTCTCCGAGTCATACCTACCATTTTGATCTACCTTGACATGACGAATTGGTGTGTTCGCGACATCGAGGGCGATCTTATTATACAGCGTCTGGATCAGGTTTGTGTTGCCGATTGAACGGTAACTTGGTCTGTATTCGCTGTATACTCGATCTGAGTATCGGCCTTGCTTGTCGTGAGCGAAGAGATTCCACGCCCTCGCAAGACGCGACATAATACCCATGTACCCTCCTTTCGTTATGAGAAGTCGTCTAACTGATTCTTGTACGCCACCCAAGCGTCCATGAGAGCCGCAACCGAGTCGATCTTAAGATCCATTCGTTTCTTCAAGATCTTCCGGTTGCCGTTGGTGTCCTCAAGGGTGATGGTATTGCCCATTGCCCATGAGAACAGCTCCTGATCAAAGATGAGTCTTCGATCTTCAGCCAAGCTCTTGAGCTCACCTAGAGGTACTGATTCTGTGCGAGCACCCTGGATGACCTTATGGATCCCATAGGGTCCGTTATCAGTCGCCCAGCGTTCCACGAACTCTCGAGCGTTGTACGGATCGTAACCGAATGCTCGAACGTCATACTCGGATCTGAGTATGTATTCGTCGAGATCGGTGTAGACCTCAATCATGTCGAGAATTGTCCCGTCCATCACTTGGAGAGAACCTTCTCGGATGAAAGATTCGTATTTCGCACGTCCAGCCGCCGGCAATTTGTCAAATGTTCGTGTCGTGATGTACGCGCGAGTCTTGACGCCGAAGTCGCCAGTCGACAGAGGGAACAGGAACGTAAACGCACAGAAGTCGTCGCCTTGTGATAGGTCCGCGCCCATCGCACACGGCATCTGCCAGAACTCTCTTGGGTTGTGAGGAATAGTCTCTTCATACTTGAAGAAGTATGTGTATCCCTCGCACGGGATGCCAAATCGCTTAGCCAAGATGTCGTTCCTCGCAGAAGGGACGTTCTCGGCTCGATTGACATCTCGTTGGTATGTGTCGTAAGACACAGTCTTTCCGAGGTTCGGTTGCGCTTTGACCCACATGTTAGGATCTGCAACCTCACCAACTTCGTCCAATCGGTAATACCAAATGGACGTATGCGGATCGTAGTACTCGCCCTTAAGGATCGAAAGTAATTCCATTTTGATGGAATCTCCGACGCCGTTACGGACAGTACCTTCTGACGAGACCGCGACGATGACCCAGTCGTTGAGTTTGGACGCACCTTGCTCAAGAGCTGAGATGACATTCTGCCTGACATCTCCCGACAGCCACTCGTCGATCGTGTTCACCTTAGACCGAAGACCCTGTAGCTTGTCTACGTTCATCGGTCGCACCTCAAGAAGGGAGTTAGTTGAGAAGTTTTCAATACCCTTCTTAGTCGGGGTTAGTAGCGATCGATTTGCTTTCGCGCCGACAGTTGCATGGACAGTGCCGGCAGACAGGAACTTGAATAGCGGTCCTCGACTGCGCGTGATGGCAGTCTTGAACGGCGACAAGGTTTCCTCGGCCTGCGGCATTGTCGGTGCAGTTGCGATTTGGTGAGTGGTGGTCGGGTCGATGACGAGAAAGTACGCATGGATGAACGCCATGTACATTGACTTGGCCGCGCCTCGCGCGACAATCAAGTACTGTTTATTCACCAGACGTCGCTTAACATCAACCTGTATGTATCGTCCGTTGTGGCCAGTTTCGTCAGGAATGAACTTCGTCACTTTCTCGAAGTAGAACCACGAGAGAAGTGACTCGGCCCATAGTTTAAACGTGTCAAGAAGCTTGAGATCGGAACCGTCGACAAGCGTCATCTCATTCTCGCAGAACGCAATGAAACCGTCGATAGCTCCGTCGTCGTAGTAATACCTCGGGTTGGCGATCAGGTCATCGATCCGGTTCATCTCCATCTCAATCGTATGAGATACTGGGATTTCGCCTTTTAGAACCTTATCGCGGAACTCCGCATAATACTTTGGCGTGGCAGTGTTTGAAAGAGCCATACCTACTTCTTCTTGTCATTCTTGACTGCATTCTTGAGAATCGCGTCAAGATTGAAAGAATCCCTAGCCATCTTGGCCACACCCTCGTACTCAGTGCCCTTAAGCTTGGCGTCAAGTGCAGCAGTCAGCATCGAAGTTGCTGTACGAGCGGCGTACCTGGTCAGGTTGTCGCGAGCCTCGTCGACGAAGGTGTCCGCCATCTTAGACAGAGCACTTCTATTTTGACTCTCGTACTCTGCGAGCTTCGCTTTGAGTTCGAGATTCTGCTTCTCAAGGTTAAGACGCTTGTTCTGCTCGATCAGATCGGTGGAGGAGAGATTACGGGGTTTCGCCTTGCGCATTGCATCGGTGATACCACCCTTAGGAACCTTCTTCTTGTCCAGTTCCTTCTGGCGCTTCTCCTCTTCCTTCTGCCTCTTCTTCTCGTCAGCAGCTCGCTTCTTCTCAGCACGCTCGGCTTCTTTCTGCTTCTTCTTGCGTTCAGCTTCTGCCTTGCGAGCTTCCTTGAGTTTCTGATTCTCGAGCTTCTTACGCGCACGTTCGGCAGCGTCCTTAGCTCGCTGGGCCTTGTTGGCAGCGTGCTTCTGAGAAGCAGCCTTAGCCGCCTTCTTGGCTCCGGAAGCAGCTTTCTTAGCCGCGGATAGAGCAGCCTTAGCTGCCTTCTTCGCGGCAGACTCTTGCTTCTTGCGATCCTTCTCGGCGGCCTTATCAGCCTTGGCGCGGTCCTTCTTGAAGACCTCGGCGTTGATGGATTCGCCAATCTTACGCTTCTCCTCGACTGAGCGGAGACCGCCGCCAGAAGACGATTCAGTCTTCTTTCGGACTCCCCACTTCATACCGAGGACACCGTAGTGCGCGAGTTCATCGTCGGTCATGATATCGTAAGCCTCCATTCAGCTTCTTGTTTCAGAGACTCTACCGCCTTGATGGCGAACGACGTCTGAGGAGGATCGAACGTCAGTCTCACCGAATAGTTGACATACTGTCGCAGGATACGCCCCAGCGGAGTAGCCGGATAAGCGTCGTCATGCGATTGTACAGTTCCTACCTCGCGATTGAGCTGAGTCGCAGTGGCCAAAGCATTGTCGATAGCGTCCGCTATTTCGTGCTCAAAACCAGTATCGTCTTCAGATAACCCTAGGTAGGTCTTAGTATCTTCCATAATTGTCATGTAGACTCCCTACCATAGTTTCGTATCCCCGGGCATTCGGGGATTGAAGTCGTCTAGGGCTAACGCTGGTGTTCCGTAGTGGATTGCATTATGAGTATCTCGACTCACGCATATGAGATTATTCAGATCCCACATACAAGGGTCGAAATCCTCACACTGTCGCGGAGTCAGAGGATTTATATGATGCACAACAATGCCGTCATAGATCTCGTATCCTTCGATTCCGAGGTCACAACCGAGGTCTCGTGCGATCGCTTTGGCCCGAGCTTCTCGCCAAATATCGCTTTGGTAGAAACTCTGGTTCATCCAGCGATGACCGCCGAACGTCTCTCCGAAAAATGCGCCGTCGAGCGACAAATACTCGAGACGTTCCTCGAACGTGTGTAGGCGTGAGAGTTCGTCATAAGTGAGCATCGTCATCTCCAGAATATACCTTGAATGCAGCCAAAGCCTCTTGCACCAGCTCCTCGGTCCTCGCAGCCGATTCAAGTGCGGACACTTTAGCATTTGCCAGTGTCGTTTCGGCATTGAGTCGTGCTTGCTCCAGTCTTTCGCGACTAGAACCAAGCTTCAGGAAATGAAGGATCATAGAATTGCTCGCGGTTCCATCCAGAATCTGCCGAGTTGCATAATCCATCGCAGCAGCAATGGCCATTCGCTCAGCTTCTTCAGGGGTTCGTGGAGTTTTTTGAACCTTCTTCTTCATCGCGCTTCCTTTCTTATACTTCGATCTGAGTTTTTGCCTGCCCCAGCCCATGCCCGGAAAGGAGCAAGAAAACAGGCATGGAGAACTAAGTGGCCGGGGCAAGCCAAAACCCAAATCGAAATATACCTCCGCACTTTTTTTGAGGTGGGGCGCGATTCAGGCGGGGGGCCATCTTGGGTAGACAGCCCCCCCGGGGGTCGATGGAGGGAGAACCGTGGTATTCCCTCGCATCGATTGAACTTCATTCGATCACGAAAGTTCTCTTTCCTGTTGTATCATGATCAAGAATCCATTGAATCGACTCTTGAATGTCATCAGCAATCAGTGCATCACTTAGTTCATCACTGGTTTTGCTGACACGGTCCAGGAGGCCGCACGAATTGTAACCTTTCTGAAGGTCGAACGCAAGCCATTCACTGAACTCAGTCTTTGGACTGTAAGGATTGTCGACCGTTGTCAGGTACATTGTAGCCATGATCTAGTCAGTCTCCTTTCACAGCTTCGAGCACAGAGCTCGTTGAGATTCCAAGCATGTCTGCAATCTCAGATGTTGTTGCTCCATTACGAGCCATGGCTTTGGCACGAGCGACAATACCATCTGACAGGACTGGTTTGTCCTTAGGCATAGACAGCTCATGCAACCTTTCAGGATTAGCGTATCGTGCGATTGCTTCCATCATTGCATTGCTAACACCACCATTCATGATGGCTTTCCACTCAGAATCCGTGATGTCGAACTGAACCTCCTTGCGGGATGCGCCAGTCCTGATGCGAGCGGCCTTGAGGGCCTGGCTCTCGAGGCGGGTACGCTCGTCCTTTGTCATGCCAGGATTCTCCTCGGCCTTTACCTTCACGACACCCCCGGCAATGAGTTGTGCCTGGCGCTCTCGGGGGGCATTCGTAAGGGCGGTACGCACCTTGTCTTTGAGGGAGGCTACCTCAGAGGCGTACTCCTTGGCAATAGCCGGGTCTCTTTTCAGGGTGGGGGTGTTTACGATCTCCCGACGGGCGGTATTTGCGAGAGTCTTCATGCTGTTGGCATACCGGGCGTACAGTTCCTCCATGGGGGTACCTGAAGAAAGCTTGCGGGCGTCGTCAACCAACTCCATGCGGGTGGCCTTAGATGTACGCAGGCGGGTCTCAATAACGGGAGCCTTGGTCTTGAACTCCCTGGTTACTGTATATGACTCACCCGTGTTCTCATAAACCTTACGGCCAGTCACTGGATCGATGGGCCCACCCTTTGCAGCGGACCGGGGCTTCCTCTTTGGAATATCCACCTCGGATGCAGCGCGAGAAATAAGAGTACTCACGCCACCCTCGGGCTGATATTTCTTCTTGAGCTCGGCAATACCGTTGTCGATAGCAGAGGTGCGGTAGTCAAGCTTGTGCTTGGCCGCGTCGATAACCACCATCGAGTGGCGGACTGCTCGGGCAAGCTCAGCTTCGGTGGCGCCCTTCACGGTCATATCCGTGATAAGGTTAGACACCATGCCCATCTGCTTCTGCTTGCCGGTCTCACTGAGAACCTTCATCCCCGGATATCCAGGATATGCGGCAGA